>Ga0123357_10003908_pt1 | contig 17298 bp, 16 predicted proteins | sample TergutEmb28metaG_FD_89873 | JGI IMG/M metagenome (GOLD analysis project Ga0123357, IMG submission 89873) | Embiratermes neotenicus P4 segment gut microbial communities from Petit-Saut dam, French Guiana - Emb289 P4 | ecosystem: Host-associated > Arthropoda: Insects > Digestive system > Gut ... | reverse complement strand
TTGTGGCAGCATATCATGTTGTGTTGTGGAGCAGTGGCTAGGTGTGCGTCGTACGACGCACACCTAGCCACTGCTCCACAACACATTCCCACACAACATGATTTGCTGCCACAACACCTCGTTTGCAAATACGAATTAAGTTGTGAATACTGTAATATAGCTTTAGCAGGGAACAAAGCTCCCTGCTGATGATCTGACAAGATCGAAACATGTCGGAGTGTTTTAAAGTGTTTTAAAAGTGTTTTATGTGAAATTATATGTGAATTCGTTGGTTGATAAATTGAAGTGATTATACGAAAATGCACGGTGTTACAACAAGATTTATACTATCTGTAATATTTCAACAACTCTTCATTATTAAGATTGCGTATACCTATATTTATTATTTTATATTATGCCACGTTGAACAAGTGATTTCTTTCTTAAATAACATTAACTGTAAGTTTACTATTTTGTAATGGTGACGTAGCCTGTATCGTGTGAGGTAAAACCCGAATTTTGATATATTCGTCTCGTTAGCTTCAGACATCAAATAATTAACCAAGACATCCAGTTTTCCAGTATTGTTCACAGGAACACGCCTTTTTTAGTTATAAATTATTATCCCATATTAATTTCACTAAGAAAGAACGTGTCTTTAGGTGTACAACACGGCTATGCTATCAACTTGTGTGTCTTTATGTGTCTATGGAATCCAGTTTAACTCTTAAACCAATTGGTCAGTTTCTAAGAAATTTATACAACTGTTGTGCAATTCAGTTCATCCTCACCGCTTAGTGCAATTGGTGACAAAATATGGCTGGCGTAACAACGAACGGGATGGGAGAAAACCGGCATCATTTATTGTGTGTCCCGAATTACTCTAAAAAGATTTTTAAAAATCTTATGAATTGTTTGTAGAATGTAAGAGGACAAGAGGAGATGGCAAAGACTCTTTCAGCTGTCGACTTCATGACAGTAACGAATAAGCCACTGAAACGAGAAATGCGAAATTTTTGTGTGAAGTTAATCATGATCACGATGACAAATTTTTATAAATTATCTATTTTTACTTTAACAAGTAAAATCTTAGTTATGATGAAAAATTCGAGATAATGTCCAAAAACTTTAAAGCAGACAGTTCTGTATGCCAGTAAAAGTTTTGTAAAAAAATGGAGATAATAATGGTGTGATTATTAGAAGAATTATAATTATAATAATAAAGCCCCCGTAGTTGAAATTAACAAAAAAAAAAAAACTGAATTGGACTGGAATTTGATCCTATGACCAATTCAGATGGTTTCTAGTACAGTAGCCAATGAGGTAAGTGGTGTGAAAACCTTAAATGTTCTGTAATTAATGACCGTGAACACTACTGTGTTCTGGGATGCAATGCCGTGGGCTATTTTGGGTACGTGCCGACGTTTTAAAGGAAATTGTTGCCTCAGTCTTTGGACCGTGTACACCAGACTGTGAGGCAACTTACTCCTCCGAAACATCAGCACTGCAGTAGCCGACTGTAGTGCTGATGTGGCCCAACATTCGGTAGCCGCAATTTGTTGCTGATCTCGGGCGCTTTTTCATCTCTATCAAGAAGCATTTGCCGACTCAGTGCGATCAATAGCTTTTCGTCTGAAAGCATTTTGTGGATCAACCTATCTCTGTGAATAAGCCTTCTCCCAGATGAAGATAATTAAATCAAGATCGCAAGCCGTCTGATGGATTAATTCTTAAAATACTACCGTCATTTATGCCTCAGTGATTATGAACCCTCTTTCAGTAAGTAAATTGTTTTAGTTTGAAACGATGAATTTTGAATAAATAAAACAATTGCCCTTTTAAATGTTTCTAGCTATCACGCCATTTTATATTTATTTTGTAATTTGACCTAAACTTTACACATGATATACTGTGGTAGATCGCTAAAGATTTTTTGTCTTTAGAATAAATCCTAAGTCCTAAAGTCTGACCACCTGTGCTATGGAGTGTCGAGTAGGCTTACCACAAAACTAGTGGATTTCAGGATGAATGAATAGATGTAGAGGATCCAACAAATACTAAAATTACGACTCCTTGTTTTCGAGGTCATTGAACCTACACGCTGAGACAGCTGGTCAGTAAATGACAGAGTGGTTGTTGGAATTTCCCGACGTCACATAATATGGGAGGGGCCATAGTAAAGGACAGACGTACCTACAAGAACACTATTATCATGTTCACCTTCTGGGATTTACCCAACCAGCATGCATGTCTAAGAACGCAGGTACGAAACTGTAAAGTAGTTGTTTGGAGCAAACCTCCCAATGAGAATTTAATGGTCGCTCATCTAATCGTGAATTCCCCACTCATAATGGTATCCTAATGTTCATTAATTTGGTCTCAAAATTCCCTTACTCATTCCTACCCTGACCAATCTGTAGCCATTCCACGCACCAAAAATTTTTAATTTTAATAATTTTAATAATTTTTTTCCCCAGATGTGCCAAGCCGTTAACATATTTGCTGCACTTGAAGATTTCCACACTATGTTTTGTTATCTCTCATGTATCTTTCGTGCTACATAACCATCCTTCCACTCCTCTCTCATATTAGAGAAGTATGGGGCAGAAAGTTTGGCCTGGAGACTAGAATCCTGATAAATGTCATTCATTTCCTCCAGGCAAATCCGAAGATTGTACCGCAACTCTGACCACGAGATTTTTTCACGTTGTTTAAAATTCGGTGTTCTTTTGACACTATAGAACTTGAGCTACTGAGGAAATTACAAATCATAATTAAATAAACTCTTGTGATTCTTTATGTTCTAATCATTGTGTTATTATTTTGCGAAGGGCCAAAAATAGGAAGTTTTCCCTTCGCATTTGTTTTCAGATACAAGTGTAGTAAAAGCTAAATGGACTTGTTAGTAGGAAGTCGATGCAGCGCTAGTAATCGGAATATTGAAGAACTGACTTAATTCGTGATATGTATATGCGAGATAGACGGCACGAGCCTTCTACTTGACACACTTCAAATACACATAGATTCAGCGCCGAATGTGTTTCAGTCCACCAGATCACAGAGAGCCTCAAAGTGCTATCTAAGTGTATTCTTTCATTTTGTGCAAATTTAGTATACGAAAAATGGCTACGCATGTATTTCGCATGGAGTAAATTCATTGTACGTTCATTGGCTGTATAATGTGAAGAGAAGGGCACATTTGGTTCACCCAAGCATAAATCGGAGAAAAACTTCCAGTGGAGTTTAGGTATATGGAATGTAACTGAGTGGTAGACAGGATTCATTTGGTGCAGTATAGGAAGCAGTGTTGAGCTTTTGCGCCTGTGACAATAATGTTAAGAATGCAAGTTTCACAGAAAAGAATAAGTTTTAATTTCCATAATTATCACATTGAGTCTTTAGTTAAAAACAGGAAAGGGCGAGTTATGACCTTGCAATAAACCTGCCATATACCAGTTGGCGACGATTGTCTGCTCTCACTTGTTTTGGAATGGTGTGTTCTGACGTCAGTCTGGTTGCGGCTTGTGAAAATGGGTAATTTACTGGTGCGCGCGCATGCAAGCATTCACATACCGTTCCTTTGTAAAGTCACGTACGTTCTTAGTCGCTTCTAACTTGAAAGTCGTCAGTTCAAGCAACGATTTTAAATTTTATGCACATGCGCCTCCAGATAGCGCGCAGGATAAATAATAAAGTTTAGCATTATTATTGTTGTTACTGATGCTATCAACAATATCATCATCATCATCATCATCATCGTCACCACCATTAGGAGCTGGAGCATTATCGTTGGTGTAGTGACTAATGTGCTGGACAGCAGAGTAATTTTGTTTCAGTGCCCGGAGCGTAAAGATACCTTCCTATTTTCCTAAGTTTCAGGCCGGTACTAAGGTTCACCCAGTCTCCGATACAATGGATACCAGCGTCTCTTTCCCCGGGAGTAAAGTGGAAAAAGCATAAATCTTACCGCTTATCTCCATCTAGAGCCGAGGTGAAGAATAATTGGAGCTATTACTCATCTCTCCTTATATTTTCATGGCGCGCACAAGGACAACTTCACCTCTTATTATTATCGCCATCATTGTCCTCGCAATCGTCAACATCACAACAAACTCATTAGCTCATCCATTATTTCATAACTCTCACTAAACTTTTCTTCATATCAAGAAAAATTTCCGATCATAATGCTGCTCATTCCTCGAGAACAGCCCATTGCTAGTAGTACTGCTGCTGCTACTACTACTACTACTACTACTACTACCACTACTACTACTACTACTACTACCACTACTACTATTACTACTACTACTACTACTATTACTACTACATATACTACCACTACTTCTAATATTACTTACAACAGTAACTGTATTTGTACTGTACCTGCTGATTTATGTGGACCTGAACCTTGGCGTCTCGTAAGATAGAATAACAGAGTGCCAGCAATCAGAAACCTGAGGAGGGCTTTTGAACCGAACAGTGAGAAATGAAGCGGATTGAGAGAATTACATAAACGGGAACTTTAGGGACTACTGTTTATACAAATTTCAGGGCAATAATTTGGAGTTCAGATGACTGGAGCACGAAGCACACAAATAATAGATAATTCCGGACGAAATTAAAGCACTTAGATGAAAGGACGACACTAAAATGGGTGCTACAGAAATGGGAAATAAACGTATTTTGATTTGATCAATGTTTTGGAACAGGGCCCAGTATCGATTACATGTCAGCACAATAAAGGACTTTAGGGATCTTTTCCAGGAAGGAAAACGGCTGTGCTACGAAGCTGACCATTCATCTCCCTCTAAGGCCGAGATTAAGAAAACATGGAGCAGTACCTTCACTGCTTCATACGTTTTCAGAGAGTGGTGCTTAATTGGGCACAGATAGAACGTGTAGATGTAATTATTCACAGGGAAGTCACAATTAATAGCATAAGCGAGATTATCCCTATAGGCACCTTAATATCCCAGAAGTGCGCAGATCGCATCACCTTCGCGGCATTAGCTTTAAATCACGAATGGAAACTTGTAAATAGAGAGTATGGACAAAGTACAGTATTTTAATGTTACAGCATGTAGTGCGTGCAGAAATCACGTGCCTTAAAGTTAACATTTTTGAGTTACCACATCTATTCAGTACCGTGTGAAATCTTTGGTCGAATAACATCTAACTGTAGCAATGTGGGAAGTGTGTTCTATGAGCACGTGTCCATACATTAGAACACTCAGCAGAATGCTTTTGAATTTGAACCGAATTTTACACTAGGCATGGGGAAAGTTTTATTTTTCTGTCTCGTTTTGTTGGATAATTTCGAAGAGTATCTCTGGGCCATGCAACATATAAATATTATAACACCATTATTTGAGTTTATTCCTCCCACATCAAACACATTATATAATGTTACCAGTATGACATACACGTAGTCTAACTGGGGGTAATTTTTATGATTCTGTTAAATACATATTTACAAATGTTTAATAAAAATTTTGTTAAATAGTAATACACTATTTAAATAAATATTACGTTCAAAATACAACTGCGCAAACCGGAAAGAATTAATTTATTTAGACATAGCATTTTATAAATCCTACAAAATCATGAATTCTACATCAGCATGAAAGCCCCTGTCTCCTGAAGGCGTCACTATTGATGGGAACAGTAACGTTGTAAACGTCTTGATATTTCTGGGACACATAGTAATTGGTTTGCCTCGTTTGCCTCTAAACATTTTAGGTTGAAACGCAGGAAGCAAAATTGTCTCAAGACTGGTCTTAGTTCCTATTAAATGTAGATTTATTAATTCATCACGTAGTCTGTCTTCCGGCAATTCATTAGCCTCTTCCACAGAGGTAGATCTATTACTTCCTCTTTCAATTTACAGTATTCTGTCGTTTTCTTAAGAGAGTACAGTAGCTGCTTACGTGTTCTTCTTCATCTTCCCGTCATTTCTGTCTTTCTCTTTACCTGCCCTTCAATAATGTCACTGCACACATACCTCATTCATTTCATTGGAAATTTAAATTATAACAAAGGCGCGACTTGCACGTACGCGCAACTGCACCTCTTTCCGATATCATAACTCTTAACCTTTTGGCGCCGGAATTATTTTTTAAATTTTAGCACACCCTGTATATAAAATTTGAGTAAAACAGGAAGCAAATATGTTAGAATCATGAAACAAACTGCATTTTGAAGAGAAAAAACGGAGAGTATATAAAATGTTTAAAATATTCAGTACCTGTATTTGTTGAATAAATATATAAAATGCAACGTTTAGAGGTTAGCGGTGCGGTACGACCACTATAGTGGTCGTTAGGCGTCAAAGGGTTAATACTGAACCAGTGTGCAAGCTGATGAGCAGAAATGAATGCCAAGCTTTCCTTAAATATATTCATTATGAATGTTAAACTGAAAGTGCAATTTACTTAATAATGTACCATAATCTGCAAACAAACATCTATCCTATATTTTCTACATCTGACAACATGTCTCGGTCCTATGACCGTCATCATGATTTAGGAAATAAGGATTACATAGAAAGTTGGTAACGTCTAAAACTATACGAAGAGTGTAAAAGGCAACCACATTTGATACATTTACCAAATTTTTATTAAACTAGAATATTTCTTTTACATAAAGCAACGTTAATATGCAAATGTCTTTAAGTATTTCGCAGGTGTTAGCGTTATAATTGCAATTACGGTTCACAATATTTATTCTAAAAACTGAACGGTGCTCCTTCATCCAGGATAAAATAAAGAGCCACTGTCGAATCAGGGTTAAACCTGGAGTTGTTGGAACTGTGAATTATTTTATTGCACGGAATGTGGATAATTTTATATATGTAATTACTGTAGTTCTAATATATATTAATCCTCGGTGGATGTATCACAATACCATTTCCCTGACGCAACACACAGCAAAAATAGACGAAAATAAATAGCTGGTAGATTTATGTGTATTAAGTTTATGTTTTTAAATATAAATGTAAAGATTATTTAAGTTTTATGCATCGAATGACAAAGTTGCTTAATCGTTCGGTTGTCAGTGACTATTCCTGGCAGGTGTGTGTACTTGTGATTCCCCACATTTTCCAGTCCCGCTGGACGATCTGGGTGCATTACCAGAGCTTTTCCATCTTCTGACACGTGCGATCCCCTGTAAGCTAGTGCTCCAACAACCCCTATTCCTTGTCCGTGTTTAATTCTGCCGTACCTAACACAGGCGACCACACACATTGTGGCCACCAACACTATGAGAATTATCTCAAAAAGAAGCCACTGTTTATGAGACCGCAGTCTAGATGTAGTGGAGACAATGTTGCCCTGATATAATACTTTGATACACCATATGCACCTAAGAGATCCTGAATAATTTTGTGACATAATGCTTAAGTTAAGAAAAAGAGCAGTAAATTGTGAATAATTTAAATTATGAATAAACAAATTGCATAACGTTACAAGACACTTTGTATTTTTATTACATGAAAGACCAAAGATCTTATTAGGAATTATTTATTCCCATTACACTACAAAAGAACGTAAGTATAGTTCTTATTAAAATGCCTTTATCAAAGGCGGGTATATAACATTCATCAATTTCCCATAAGGTATCTTATGTTTATTGGACCGTGCATCATCTTGATAGTTGAGTAAAAAGAGACCAACTTGATGCCACTTGTTTTATTATTACTTTATTCAGTGCTCAACATGTTTCGCATGTTAATGCATCCATCCTCGGGAGCTTGCGACTAATTCGTTGAGTTACTTCATGGGTTGTATCTGGTTCGATGTGTGTTGGTGTTACGTTGCAGTGTGGCAATGTTGGTGTGGTATCCGTATGCAGGCTGAAGCACTAAGGTATTCAAAAAATTACATATCTGCAGGTTGCATTATTTTATGCAGATCAAGGCTTCCCCCACTCTGAAAAGCGTCATTGTGGGACCCAAAGTAAAGTGATGCAGTATTTTATCACATATGCACAAACAAAACAAAATTGACATAAATCTTGGACACTTCGTAATAATGCAAAAACCAAAAGAAGTTATGGCTTATTTAATGTAAGGTTGGCAGTTTTATTCTGATACAGCGCTGCATTAAAGCTAATAAATTTACACAGAAGTAATAAACAATATAAAGCTTTTTCTTTAATCACCCTGTGTTCTTAAGACAAGCTAACAAAATGCATTGGATATAAACCGCGTGTTTCGTCACTCCTACAAATTATATCGAAACATTTTTGTTTTGGTATATATTTAGCAATTATTTTGAAATCCCTACAAAGCCGTAAACATTTAATAAACTGTCTTTTGTCGTTGCTGTATTATTATTATTATTATTATTATTATTATTATTATTATTATTGTTGTTTTTGACCGATGTAAGTTGAAGCTGACAGGACTGGACTTTTTTCATAAAACTCTCCCGGTCCAAATTTCATAAAAAGTTTTCAGCGGTTATAAACTGTTATTTGCTCACACCTGAACGAAGAGACAATACACCAGGTCATGTTTTTTATTTTACAGCTCTAAGTATTTCCGACTTCAAACCGTCGCGAGGCAAAGCCTTTGGCCTGAACTGGGGCAAGACTCGAAGTGTTCGAGAACACTCCTATAAACGCAGAACACTCCTATAAACGCAGAACACTCCTATAAACGCAGAACATTCCTATAAGCACACTATCACAGAAATGTGTTATTTAGAGAGGATGTTCATTATTCATCCTGTCTCCCTTTATCCCCGTACATAATGTTCTACGAGCCGCCGTAGCTCAACCAATAAAATGGTTAGGATATAGCAGGAGGAACTTCGAAGTGGCTTTCTCTTCTGCACAGGGTCCGAGACTGTTCTGGAAATCGCCAAGCTTTCTTCGTATTATGTACCGGGACTTTTACATAGTGTAAAGAGTCAGGGGCGTAAATCTAACTACTTATGAAATAATTTGAAATGCCAACTTGATGCAACAAGGTAATTTTACTGATGTATTCTAAGCTCTACATGTTTCGGGGGCATACGCCCATCATCAGGAGCATTACATGTTGAGTTGCAGCATATGGCTTTCTGCACCGAGTTTGTGGATGGATGGTGGTCTTGGGAGCCGCTGCGTAAGTCGTGTGTACGGTCCGCACCGTACACACGACCTACGCAGCGGCTCCCAAGACCACCATCCATCCACAAACTCGGTGCAGAAAGCCATATGCTGCAACTCAACATGTAATGCTCCTGATGATGGGCGTATGCCCCCGAAACATGTAGAGCTTACAATACATCAGTAAAATTACCTTGCTGCATCAAGTTGGCATTTCACATTGTTTCATGAGGAAGATGCACGGTCAAACAACCCTCTGACTACTTATCTTCATATAGTGCCAAGGGGTACTATGTGTGGAAGGAGCTATACCTTAGCTTCCCACCACAAGAAACATATCACCAGTACTTAGAAATTTCTGTAAGTGTCTGCTGAGGTCATTTGTAAAGTATTTACACACTTTCAGCTTACGGATTCTTAATAACTTGCCAGTTTCTTTCGGTTATCATGGTTACGAGATCTCTGAGGAAACAGATTTGTCAATACGTATGTTATCTGCGTATGTTATTGATTTTTGGACTAAATTCAGTTACGCAGCTCCATTACTCGCCACAGTTTTGGTCATGTTGTTCCCCGCAGAACTCTCCAGACCCTTGTTACATTACTAACTCAAATCAGGCGCTCCTTTTTGTACGACTCAATCACCGGACTCAGAAAGTAACAAAATTCCCCTCGCAGCTGAATGCGTTTTACTTACCTTTCCTAGAAAAGCAACTTTAATGTCAATGGATAGGAGGTAAGACGATAATATTTTCTTCTCCGAAAATATACTTCACCGCCTAATTTTCTATGTTGTGTACTTCAGAGAATTCTTGAATTTCCTTCTACGTTTCCATTACCGGAGAGGAAACATTATGTAGACACAAAATACGTGGAGGGTAGCCGTCATATCCGTCGTTTTCTCTGGAAAAAGAAAATGTGACTTCATTTGTTTTTCGTTTCATTAGAGTTTTATTATTGCGGAGATAAACCGTTTTCGTTTCCTTGTTCATCGAAAACGGAGAAGTTTAGTAAAATCAGCGAATATAAAGGGGTGTACTTTGGTGGATAAATGGTTGGGATTTTTTTTGGAGGTTTAAATTTCTAAGTTATAAAAACGATTCTTGGAGCTTAGCTATGTCTGTCTATCTGTCTGTCTGTCTTGTCAGTCCGCATGTAGCAATTCGAGAAACGCAGAACTTATTTTAATAAAATTTAATAGTGGCGATATTAAACAAATTTCTAGAAATATTCCTTTCCCTTGAATCTAAAAAAATGAAAAATTTTTGTGAATTCCTAAATGTGTTTCTGCGCGATTATGGAACATAAAAACCCACATATTTGTCTAAAAATCTAGTGAATGATTTAGAACAAACTGCCTAACAGAAAATTATTGTGTTACTACGTACACCATGGAGCACAGTCCTTCTTAAGACGCTAACTGGTTTTCAGCTAGGCAAGAAATTCCCTGCATTTTATGGAACCCGAAGGTGCATTACCGCATTCACAAGTGCCCGCCATCTGTAACTATCCTGAACCAGATCGATCCAGTCCATGCCCGCACATCCCACTTCCTGAAGCTCCATTTTAATATTATCCTCCCATCTACGCCTGGGTCTTCCGAGTGCGGGTTTCCCCAACAAACCCCGTATACACTTCTATTCTCCCCATACATGCTATATGCCCGCCCGTCTCATTCTTCTCGATTTGATCACCCGAACAATACTGGGTAAGTAGTACAGAACATTAAGCTCCTCAATATGTAGTTTTCTCCACTCTCCTGTCACCTCGTCCCTCTTCGGTTCCAATACTAACCTCAGCACCCTATTCTCCAACACCCTCAACCTACCTTCTGAACTGCATTACCCATAAATTTTTTTCTTAAGTTTTGCCGAGTTAAAAATAAAAAATGACCAATTAGAGTGAATGTATTCCAATTGTTACGTGTACTTTACCGAACTTGTGTTTTCCGTAAGAGTAACTGATCTTATGAAAGTCGCTAAGATCGTCATTATCTCCTATTATATAATGCAACTAAATGAATCTCCCTATAACCAGAATTTATAGACTTCATGCCAACATAGAGAATCGTCGCGCCAAAGCTATGTCGTAAGTAGTTCCGCGACCGGTCACGTTCGTCGAAACATTTTTCCATAATGACGACACTAAAGTTGTGAGTGTGGTTCCAGACAGCTCGTTTTGACTTACAGATTTATTTTTATGTTAATGACAAATTTATATAAAGTATGAAATGTCAAACAGATAATTCGATTTGAAAGTGATTTCCCTTGAACTATAGGCAGGTGATCTGGATTATCATCCCCAGTATCCAACGGGAGAGGTGGCGACACACGGATCTTTGAAGGTGACTTGAAGAAGTCAAGCACTGAGGAATTGTGAGACAAAGACATTTTCTTCTCCTTAAGTATCCGCTTCTTAGTCAGCGGTAGTCCTTTTATCTTTTTGTCTAGGTCTTGTTATTCGCTGCTCATTTGAAACAATGTCCTCAAGCATCCTAATCCCAGCTGCAGTCTGCTCAAGCCCCAGACACAATGTCGAAACCTTCTTGACCCTCTTCACACGTTCAGCAGTCAGCTTCCTCGGTTCCTTCAACGGATCTTTGCTTATCAATTTCAATAGGGTGGTGGAGTGTAAGGTTCTGATCACAGGAAATGAGCCAATAGAACATATCTTCAGCATCGTGCTTATAAATGTTCTGGCTTAGCTTGGGGCTACTAATGTAAGTTCGAAACAACTTATCTTGAGACGGCGTAAGTCCGGGACGGCTTTACGTCATTACAATATAATTGAATATGATTTTACGACCGTTAGTTATCACATTTTTTTTAAATTGCTCTTTTAGGAACAGTTGGACAGAAGTTATAATGAACGTGTCATAGTTGTGACACCGTAAATGTAATGACTTCGTTAGAGATTAGACACACCGGCCTCTTCTGATTTATGGTTTCTTCTGAAACAAATAACACTTAATGTACTCAGTACTAAGAAGGATGATAGTAGCGAAAGTCTTGATTTTTATTCGGCGGGTGCTTCCTTCAAATCTCATGCGAGACATCTGCTATCCTGGTTGATGTTGACATCGGGTTGGTCTGTGGTTTAGGCCGTAAAAATTTGTTCTAAATTGTTTACGGCCTGGTGTTTTATATCTTTGAGGTACCTGTTAAGTATAAACTTGCTTTGATTTTGTCTATGTCAAATTTATCGTCCACATATAACTTCAAATTTTTGCAAAGTCGATTTTATTTTGTAGGTAGATTTACAATAATTTATCTACGTACCAATCGTACAGTCTTAACCCTTTAAAGACGAATGTTAGATCGCTTTATTTAAAGGCCCAGTTCGTACCGCGCTGTAAACACTTCCTATCGCGGGTATAAAAACCAATCAGTTTATGCTGTAAGTGGCACAAGTCGCTGTTTGTTCTCAGATAAATACAAAACACATAATTACAGTGCGGACAGAGCGCACAGTTGTTGAATGTTAAAGTGTTGGTGAATGACGTAACCAGTAGGATTTAAAAGGTTAATGAATATGAACTAATGTCACTACATGTCTGTATTTTCACTAATTATGCTTCAACTAAATCGCCTGTAGGAAAGGAGCAACTACAAAAGAAAATGACGTCACAACACTATTTGGATTTTAACCTACCACTGCAACAAATTGCAAGTATGTGGGGCTAAATTGTGTAATTAACACAAATATAGAGCAATAAATATTGAAAACCATGGCTGGGTTTTTATTTCTGCCTAAGTGAGCCTGCATGAAAATTGCATTCATCTTAAAATGCTTATTTCCTAAACAGCTAGATGTAATCATAAATGTATGTAGGTCTTCGTGTAATTTTTTTTGTAAAGCTTTAACCCAACTCGAATTTGATGTCAGATTTCAGTAGAAATCCCCATTATATTCGTCAACCTTCATGAAAATCAATCAAGTGAGATTTAACCTTCGCAGTTAGTTTGGGAAAGTTTTTCAAATCTTGAATATTTTTATTCAAAATGGCGCGTCTTTACACCTCTTTCTCCTGTCCCTATCACCACCATCCCCAACGTCGCCGCCGCCACCACCACCACCACCACCACCACCACCACCATACCATCACTACCACTATTACATGCTTGGATTTGACGTAATTATAACCCACAACCACAAGTTTCGAACTGTACAAATTCTCTCGTGTCTTTTTCCACAGAAATTTGTTTCTATTTTCAGTGATTCCTGTAAGGTTTTACGCTGCTAGACCTTATTCATTTCAGTGTCTTTTTTCCTTTTGTGAGGAGAAAAATATGTCTCAAAGTAACTGCTGCTTCTAATGGGCCATTATCCTTCACATTTGCAGTGCATATAATAAGAGCAATAGAAAACTTTCTTTTAAAACTTTTATGCAAGTTCCAGTCTAAAATCAAAGAACGAACATATATATCTCAAATTTATTCATTGTGTATATAAAACCTTATGAGCAGCAACCAAAGACATTCAAGGGTCGTATTTTAAAGGAACAATGAAGAACCTAATCATAGTTATAAAATGAAATCCATATTACGTCCAAATCCCTTATAGATTATTTTTAAAAATTCCAAATTAACGTACCGAGTGTCCACAACAATCTCATGGAATCACAGCATACTGGGCACACAACTGCCAGGGATAGCTGTCAACAATGATGTGGTATTCTGCCGTGTTTGTTCATTTGGTCTTTTATTTTCGAATAAAAATTTATATTTGACTTCAACGTGTGATTGAACAGCTAACTAAAGAGACGGAAGAAACCCAAGTATTTTTCATTAGAATCTCTTATTTTGCCCACTTTTAGCTGGAAATTTAAAATGTCCAGAAATGTGAGTGAAATTTCAAAATTTTAAATTAGGTGACAGGAGGTTCAGCAGTGCTTGAGTTCTTTCCTGAAGACAGACGGACTGAACGGAAAGGCAATATTAATCGCAGTGGTCTGCTTCAGGTAGGAATAGTAAGCAGCTAATATCAAGTACACACAAATAACTTTCTTGATGAAAATATCGGCAACTGTGCACTGATGTATAATAATCATATCCTTAAAAATTATATTAATACGTAATTCTGGCGGGTTTGGGCAAACTGCAGGCAATCTCAACATTCCTTGTGGTGTGAAGGGAGTGTCCGGATGAGAGAAAAGGGCTCCAGCTTAGAGCTTTTAGAAGAAACATGCTCATCGACACCAGGTCACCTTGTGAAATATTCAGCCTCCTGTTAAGTAGCATTCCGACTGATAAACAGGTCGTCAGTTCAGGCTTCCAATTCGTACGTGAATAATATACAGCAAGTTACAAAAAAAGCAAGTGGTACTGCGTTAGAAGACAAGGTCTTTCTTAAAGTTTTCATGAATCTAAACACCATAAAACAAAATGAACTTAGAATTCGTAGATCTCTTTTCAAAAGCTTGCAGTTTTTAGTGCGTCTTCTGATATTGCAGATATCATTCAGTTCTGAAGCATTACATTTGCGTCCTTGCTGGGAACTGGCTGAATATTAAGCATCCACCTCTTAATTATACCAAACAAATGCACATATACATTTTATGTGGTAACGCATGCGGATGAGGTGTATGGGCTGGATAGCGTAGTCGGTATAGTGACTGGCTACGGGGTGGACGGTCCGGGGATCGAATCCCGGTGGGGGTAGATTTTCCGCACCTGCCCAAACTGGCCTTGGACCCCACCCAGCCTCCTGTACAATGGGTACAGCGTCTTTCCCGGGAGTAAAGAGCGGTCGGGCGTGATGCTGACCTCTCACCCCTTCTAGTGCCGTGGTGAAGAAAGAGTAGGGCTATACTTCTACTCCCCCTATGGGCCGTACGGCCTGTACAGAACCTCAGTGCCTGTACAAGGGTGCACTTTACCCTACCTTACTTTATGTGGAAGAGGTAAACTTTAAACATGTCTGAATATAATTAAAATCAGAATAATAAAATTCTTAAAATCAGTATGTTTTTAAAAGCAATATAAAATTATTTTAATTAGACATTTATGTATTATCCTGTGTTCAAACATTTGCATGTGTGTTATTTACATTTCTCCAACAGATATGAGTCGTAGAATCAAGCTTCAGGTACTCCGTGTTCAGACTGAATATTGGTCAATTAAATACTGTATTATTTTGAATTTAATTTTTTCAGTTGTGTTAATAACCTTTCATTCGTTCCTCTTCAGTTCAATATATTATTTATTTGAATAGGTTTATATGTTTTTATCAAGAAAGCTGTGATATGTTAGTGAATAGTAAGGAATTTTCGACAGAAGGCGTACTTGTGAGGTATACTGTGTATGTGTGACAGAATAAAGTTACAGCAAGTCGGTTTAAGAAAAAGAACACGTGTTAGTATACTTTAATTGTTGTTAACATACATTGCTGATACAATTTACAATATTTCATTGCTGAAAATCATGTTTAATATTTCATCCTATAACACTTCGCCTGCAAGTAATCCTTCAAATTAAAAACCAATTTAATTAGGTTCTCAGTGAGGTAAAATTGCTTGTATATAGAGACAAAGTTCTGTAGTTGATTGAACACTTCATATGTTACATAATAAAGTTCAGTAATAGTCGTAGTAATCCCTATAAACTGGCCACGGCAAGAAAACCCCCTCGTTTCCAAATCCTCCACCGTTCACATCGCGTTTGACGTTATGTCCGTAATATGGACGACCAAAGTAAACACCGCCGGAGGCACCGCGACCGCCAAATCCAGTGTGACCTCCTGCAAATCCACCGAAGCCTCCTCCACCATGGCCTCCTCCTCCACCACCATGACCACCTACTCCTCCACCATGGCCACCTGCAGCACCTCCTCCAATTCCACCTCCGTGACCGGGCTCCGCTCTTGCAAAGTAGATTGAAATTGTAACAAGTGCTGCATATATCTGTGAACATACCATTCAGGTCCTTCATTAATCTCGTATGTTGTTAGCTTCCTTCTTCAGGATGCCATCGCATATGTAACTACGCGTGTCTGTGTCTTTATTCTTGAATATCGATTTCAAGACTAAGGAATTGAATAATTGAATTCAGCATGCTAGTTGAGATTATTCAGATAATGAATATGATGATTATGCTTTTTTATTATGTGAAGTGCTCCCTGTGTTGTCATAAACAGTACGCAATCATTTCAGAATAAAATCCATGTTACCCTGAAAAAGGAGGTAGAAATTTTCACCGGCGTATCAATGATTATATCCGCCACACTACAAGACAATATATTTCCGAACGCTGTAACAAATTTACTTCATAACGTCTGACAATTCCCCATAATGGTTTTACTAAATAGTGTAATCGCACACGATTTTTTCATCAGAATATTAAGAAATAATTTCTTAGCTTTCACTTTATTGTCGCAACAATTTATATTTTGGAAATATTTTTCTGAAATTAGAGCGAAGGAAATAACCTGTATAAAATAAAATTTACCTCTGTACTGCATCATGCTATCCCACAAAACTGTAACATTACATTCAACCATGGTCCTTCTTGGGCAAAATTAATACTATCTATTGGCAAGGACCGGCTATTTTATCGTTATCCCATAGTCTGCTTTACATGAGGTCCGTAGCTTCTTGTGAAGCGAGTTCTCCAGAGAGTGCAAAGCAGTTCTTCCTCTTTGAACTTCCAGGATCTTCTCGCTTCCTTAAGATCATACAGTAGCTACTTGCGTCTCCTTCATTTTCTTCCCGACCCTTTATCTGTCCTTGACAAGGCAGTTCGTACGCAAGCTGTGGTCAGTCCACTTAGAATCCTTTCGTTTTATTGTATGTAGGATATTCCTCTCCTCATTAACTCTGTTTAATACTTCTATTCACACGATCTGTGCAAATGATCTCCATCCTTTTCAAGCACCACAATTTAAAACTTGCAAGCTATTTCTAATCTACTTTCCGAAGTGTCCAAGCTCCAGCACCACACAAAGCTATGCTCCAAATATAATACTTTATTATTTTCTTCCTTAAATAAGTCCAATTTTCTCCTGAAAAGGGTAATTTTCTCGCTGAATGCTAATTTTGCCATGGCAATGATGCATTTAATTTCACGTGTCATTTGTCACCTTGCCACCTAATTAGCTGAAATATTCCGCATTCTACAGTCGATTGGTTCTATTCTTTACTGGGGAAGGGGGGGGGGGGGGTGCCTTAGGATTTTTTTTTTTTTTTTTCATTTTAGCCAAAAGAGTCAATTTTTCCCTCTGTTTCCCCTT
>Ga0123357_10003904_pt1 | contig 17306 bp, 16 predicted proteins | sample TergutEmb28metaG_FD_89873 | JGI IMG/M metagenome (GOLD analysis project Ga0123357, IMG submission 89873) | Embiratermes neotenicus P4 segment gut microbial communities from Petit-Saut dam, French Guiana - Emb289 P4 | ecosystem: Host-associated > Arthropoda: Insects > Digestive system > Gut ... | reverse complement strand
GGCCCGAAACATGTTGAGCAACCTATAAAGGAAAAATAAACATAATACCAAAAGTGACATCTAGTTGGTCTCTTTATCCACATTGAACTACGATGCACGGTCAACCATACATCAAAATTATTGTGTTGATGTTTCATATGGTCGTAACTTTGCTGGAATAAAACCCAATAGCATCTATTTTACCAAGGTTCATAATTTCCAATATAGTACATCACCAGCAATACATGTGCTGACTGACTGTACCATCAGTAATTTTCACAAGAGAAGCACCTTTCTATAAATCACCTTAAACTGACATCACAGACTTCATTTATACTACCTTCAGTAAAACAAAGGCCGGTTGTTGCAAAAAATAAACTGATATACTACCAGATTCAGTACTGATAATCATGACTTTCACAATGAACATCCACATGCAAGTACAAACACTGCAAAAATATGTTACACATCATCTATATAAACAAGCCTCCACAAATGATTGGTTTCAAAGTAATACTTTACCACATAATGCAAGTGAGGATGAGAACTAGTTTATAGAAACAGTTCATCACAGATTAGAACACACACAGTTAACAACTTCATAAAAAAAACATCATTTCATGGTGTGTAATTAACTGGACTGTAAACGAATCAAGGAAAGAACTGTTATGCACAGGAATATGGATATGTCCCATTACGCATGGACTGATAGTAAGATGAACATGGTATGTAAAAGCCTTGTTAGAGGCAGCACTTGAGGAATGCCCTTCCCCATTATAAAGACTACAATGACATTTAATATACGACTGCTTTCTGAAAGCATCGTTTTAGATGGGACACGTGTATGGCAATTCCTCAGTATGCAAATGCTTGATGCTGATTGAGATGATCAAGTTTACTAAAAGCTTTCTTACATACATAACATGCACAAGGATATTCTCCAATAATTCTCAACAGACAGTGGTTAAGACCATTTCACTGGCTACGAATAATCGCCAATGTGTACACGGTGATGTCGCTTGAGGGCACCACGTGTAATAAAGGCTTTCTTGCATTCATGACATGAAAAAGGGCGTTCTCCAGTATGCTCACGCACATGAACCTTCAAATGAGAAGACTCAATAAAACATCTCTGACACATATCACAATGAAAAGGACGTTCTCCAGTGTGCACGCGCATATGTCTCTTCAGATCGCATCGTTGACTGAATGACTTCTGACACGTATCACATGAAAACGGACGTTCTCCAGTATGCTCACGAAAATGAACCTTAAGATGACCAGACTCACTAAAACGTTTCTTGCATATGTGACATGAGTAAGGGCGTTCTCCAGTATGCACACGTGTGTGTCTTGTCAGACTACATCGCACACTAAAGGACTTCTTACATATATCACATGAAAACGGACGTTCTCCAGTATGCTCACGCATATGAACCTTCACATGACCAGATTCACTAAAACATTTCTTGCATATCTGACATGCATAAGGCAGTTCTCCAGTATGCACACGTATGTGTCTCCTAAGACCACATCGATTACTAAACGATTTCTTACATACATCACAAGAAAACGGGCGTTCTCCAGTATGCACACGTATATGATTATTGAGGTAACATCTTTTATTGAAAGATTTCTTACAAATATCACAAGGGAATGGGCGTTCTGCAGCACGATGCTGACGTCGTCCATTAGCAACATCAACTGGCACACTAAACGTGCCTTCCAGTCCTTCAGCTATCTTCACAGGCTGCAAGAGCAGAAGTATTTAAGTGTGCTTAAAAACTGTGTACAAGTAACTTTAAACTGAAGTAAAATGGTAAAAACCATATTACAGCTGTATTCTGTCCTGATATGACCATTGTTACAGATTAACTGTGATCATTAATTTACAAACAGAAACATTTCAGGCTTTCAAAGGCTGTTCAATGCTAACATGAGAAATACGTAGCTGCTATATAGATTTAGGCAGCATTGCCATGCTGTTAAGGCCTATACATCATCACTGCAAAGTTACAACAGTCTACCTCTGTGGTGTCTCATCTTCAAAGATGGAATTCACACCAAATTACTGCTGTTATCGATTTCAATGGCTTGCTGGTTTGTGAATTAAGTTTCTTGTCCGTATTGCGCGAACATTAAGAATGTGTCTGGATTTTCAAATTAATCTCCTAACCATAAAATAATCTTACACAACTGTTCAGTGATAAACTGAATTAAACCACACTTTAACTGAAAACTGCACTCCTCACTTAAGGCACTCCTACTGATCCATTATTAATGATAACGCTAACATCTCTTCTGGGATATTATAGAATGTAGACTGGTAGCTAGTCACCAATGTTTTGAGACAAACTATTGGTCCCACCTTCAAGGGTCAACCCAAAAGAACTAAGATCTCATTTACACTGCAGTGGAAGCCTGAAGTGATGCATGATAACCCTGATTTGAGGTTCCTGTACTGTGCAGCAGATGGCCAAGTAGCACACGTTTCAGATGAACTTGCTGCCACCATCTTCATGGTAACATCATAATTTTTTTTGTAATATTTGCTAGCGATCTTCAAAAGGCAAATTTGTTGATTGCAAACCCTCTTTTTATTTTATTCTTTTAATTCGAGGACTGCATGTATCCAGACTAGAGTCATCAAATCGAACACAATGAAGTGCCCCACCTTTTCTTCTCCAATGGTAGCTTCATGAAACCACAGAACCCAAACCAAAACCCATGACCTAGCAAAATGGTACATAATTATTATGGTACATTTTTCATGGAAGTAGATTACCATCAGTTAAACAGAAGGTTACATTTGACAGCTTCTTACTATGGGGCATAGAAGACACTTTCAACACTTCCATGGTGCCAATGTGTTCTCAATTCCTGTCTTCAGTTCAGGGTCAACAATGAAGATGGAGGAGACAAGTTTGTCCAAAACCTCAACAACGCAGCCTACAGTGATACAGGGTGAACACACCCACCCCCACCAAATAACAAAAAAAAAATTAACAATAACAATATGTGTTACCAAAATGAACAAGTTAAGGAATAAGTGTACTCATCACGCAGCAATAATACATCAACATCAATACCTATGAAACAGCTTGCAAAATGTCCCAGGAGACTCGGTGTCCTTACTGACAAAACCTTAACAAATTTTGCATTCTGATGGTTGACTGTGTCATGAATAATGTACATTCTTAAAACATAATGATGGCTGAAATATCAATTATCATGCTGTGAACAGTATTCCGGTTCAAAGACGCACAGGATATTTTTGGAAATAACATACTATCTACACGGAATGGGCCTGGATAGCACGACCAGTATAGAGACTTGCTACAGGCTGCACAGTCTGTGGATCATATTCCAATAGCAGCAAGATTTGCCACAGATGTCCCAACCAGCCCTCAGGCCCACCCAGCCTCCTATAAAATGAATAACTGGTCTCTTTCCTGGGGTAAAGTGGCCAGGGTATGGCATTGACCACCCACCCCATCTAGTGTCAAGATTAAAGAAAGAGTAGAGCTCTACATCTATTTCCCCCTGGGCCTTCATGCCATATTCTAGGATGAACTTTACCTTTTCACATTACTATCCATGTGGATAGGGTGCTGAGGAGAATATTTGGGCCTAAGAGGGACAAGGTAATAGGGGAGTGGAGAAGACTCCATAATGAGGAGCTTAGTGATCTGTACGCCTCACCCAATATTGTTCAGGTGATCAAACTGAGAAGAATGAGATGGGCGGGGCATGTAGCACGTATGTACGAGAGAAGAGGTGAATGCCGGATGTTCATGGGGAAACCTGAGGGAAAAAACCACTTTGAAGACCCACGCATAGATGGGAGGATACTATTAAGATGGTTCTTCAGGAAGTGGGATGTGGTGGCATGGACTGGATCAATCTGGCTCAGGACAGGGACAGGTGGCGGGCACTTGTGAATGTGGTAATGGAATTTGGGTTCCATAAAATACAGGAATTTCTTGACTAGCTAAGAACTGGTTAGCTTCTCCAAAAGGATTCCGCTCCATGGAGTAAGTAAGTAAATATCCACACAGAACAGAGTCGATGAGAAGGCAATAGCTGCCATCCTGGCAAGGATATTCGAAAGGTTTATAGGAACCTGAAGTTTCAGTACTTTTTTCATGAAAGCACACTACATGTCCCCACCCTGAACCAGTACAATACAGTTCACTCACAATTATGTGTACATCTTCCGCACAGCCTTTTCTCTTTAAGTTTTCCTTCCAAACCTTTACCCATTTCTCTCCTGTCCCATGCTTGCCACTGCCCCACCTATTCATTTGATCATTCTAGTAATACTTAGTGAGAAGTATAACTCATGACGCCCCAAACTATGGAAGTTTCCTTGTGCACTACGCACAGCAAAGATCACGATATTTTGAATTACACTTGTAATAACTTTACATACTGTACTGAGAGATAAATACATGACATTTAAGATACATAATGGAAGAACACTCATGACTAAAATCAACCTTAATACAAACAAAATCACATGTTTGTAAATAGATGCAAATAAGTAACTTGTGCCTTCCTGTAATGTGCTACTAAAGGACAGTTCAGAACCAGCATTCAATATGGCCAATACGATTTGGTATCAACTCCAAGTAAATTATTCTTCAATTATCCACACAGCAACACATGCAGATTGATGGTCAAGATGAAGATCAAAAACATTCACGCACATTGCTATGAAATGTGATTAATCGTATGTAAGTACATACCTCATTCTTTTCTTGCAGATCTTGGAATGTTATTAACAGAGGGTCTTCTTCCTCTTTTATATTGGTCTCCTTATTTTCACTGTTTGAGTTCGGTACCAAGCTTATTAAATCCATGCTAACCTGCAAAATAAGTAAGATAAGACAAACCATGATAGCACCATCCAATCTCCTTATCACTCAACTGTATATAAAAAAACTACTCACCTCCGTCTCACATTTCACCAAAGGAAATGCTGGTGATACAGAAAGATCGTCATGTTTTATATGACACACTTCTCCTCCATTCAGTTCAGCCAATGAATGGGGAAGAACACAGGTCTCACGTTTCACTGTATCAACACTCAGCTGCATCTGCAATTAGTGTCTATTACGGAAAATGGTCAACAAACTCAGAACAATTTTAGGATCCAGCAAATATATTTAGTGGTCAGACAACCTACTCACTCAATGGCCATGGCTCATGAAATGCCATGAAACATGTGGAAAATGCATAGACAGGCCTCTTCTCCTGCATGGGAGACATGTTCCTTTGTGCTTATCAAGTACATATTATGAAATGAACACAGTTCAATCATTACACTCCATCTGCGCACACACACACCACACACACAGTTCTAACATAAAATATTGTGTTGAATACGCTGAATGAGATCTTTGTCACTGTGGCATAGAACATCCTCACATTGCAGACAGTGGTACAGATATGCGCCGCATAACGACATTTTGGTCAACAACAGACCGCATATACAACGGTGGTCCCATAAGGTTACAATATTATAATACTTACCATAATGTTACAGTTGCCTACGGCATTCAGTACAGTAATATGGTGTACAGGTCTGTAGCCTAGGAGCAATAGGCTATACCATACAGCCTAGGTGTGTAGTAGGCTATACTGTACTATCTAGATTTATGCAAGTACACTCTATGACGTTCGCGCAACGATGAAATCGCCTAACAATGCATTTCTCAGAACATATCCCTGTCATTAAGTGACGCATATCTGTATATACAAGAAGGCCATGTACATATATGCTGAAAAATAAGCTGCAGACAGCTGGAAATTATCTTTAACAAGAGCATTCAAAACTGGAGCCAGAATGGCACATGGAGTATGAGCTGGACAACTCAGGAACCGTGGTTTGTTTCTGGCGAAGGCAAGATAATCTTGTCTTCAGCAAAATTTCCAGGCCAGCTCTATGGATCAACCAGCCTCCTTTGAGTGGGCACCAGTGGATCAATCACTGGCAGGATCATGGAAGGGGAGTGCAGAGGTACATTCACCTCCATCTGGAGCCAGGGTTAAGGATGAGAGGAAGTACACCATTCTTTCAATACACTTTTATGATGTGCACAAGGAGAAACGTACCCTTTCTTTACTACAATGCAAAACTACAGAGAAGCAACCCTCAAACCTTGAGCATTTAAAAAATTGTTTCAGTGTAATCTATCATGAGCAAAACTGAAAGTAGTTATCCTACTGACACAAGAGACTGTTCTCTGTAACATAATAACTGAAAGATACAGTAAACAGTGCAAAGAAAAATGGCAAATAGAAAACACTAGTGACACACAAACTTTACAACTGCCACTGCAGTAATCTGCCTTCATAAAAAACACATTACTGTTATTTCACATTGAAAATATATCAAATTTACACTTTGCACACTTACAAACAAGCATTTTAAAATGTATGATCAACATAAAAAAGCACCCCCCACCCCCTTCCTGTTCACAGCTCACAAGACTCTTATTAACAAGTGGCACTAGTGTCCACAATTCTGCTCACACAACAAAGTATGCCAAACAGAATATTTTCGAGGCAGCAACTAAGCATGGGTTAATTATTCTTATTCAATGTTCATAGGGCCATGCATCATAATACATTTCTACAGTAAACCCAACCAGATGCATCAATGTCTCAAATTTATTTTATTGGAGTAGCACTCTACATGTTTTGGACGGTCTTTCCATCCATCATCAGGAGTTCAAGACTGTACATACTGCAACAGGCATATGTCAAAGAAATACTGCCAACTGCTTGCTAGGAATCAGTCGGCAGTGTCTGTCTGACATATGCCTGTTGCAGTATGTACAGTCTTGAACTCCTGATGATGGACAGAAAGACCGCCCAAAACATGTAGAGTGTTACTCCAATAAAATAAATTTGAGACATTGATGCATCTGGTTGGTTTTACTATAGAAATATTCTTATTCATTTGTTTTTATTTCATTTCACTCTCTCATTCGTACTGAAGAATAATTCCACTCGTAATTAATGTTTCACAAGCATATTATGTTTCCACAGTCAGTTGTAACATACTAACATGTCTACACTCGCATCTCACAACAGACAGGAGCAGGGGTTACCATCGATACCAACCATCCAACATCGGACTACCAACTGTAATCATGAACTTACATACAACTCACCTCAGCTTCAAATTTCATAACAGAACATTTTATATATGGACGATCCTCATCCTCTTTCAAGGCAAGCAGTTCATTTTGATTATGAAACGATGCTGGGCTAGATTCTCCATCTGAATCGGGGTCAGGTTTCATAACAGCCATGTTGCACTGTTAAACCACAGCAACCACATCAATCATCTGAGCGTAGTTATCAGACAATAAAATAAATGGTAGCCTGTAGTAGCCAGCTTGGAACTGACTGTCCCAAATATAACTGGACATTAGCATGGTTAAAACTGTAAAGCTAGAATGCAACATGCTCAAGAGTGTACAAACTTACAAAGAAGTAAGTCTTTGTACTGTGAATGTGTAAACAGATACCAAAAAAATGTGTCAAGAAACAAATGGCCAGAGGCACTTTCCTGCAACATGTGTTTAGTAGATGCCACACACAGCAACATCATATATCATTTACAGTCTTTGTAACATAGAATCTTATTAAGAGCCAAACTTAACCCTCTTGCACACTCACTCCTAGTTTTGAGTGTGACAAGTTCAGAATGATTCTCCATACGAATTGACCTCAAAGAACAGAGTGCATACAACATGACCATCACAGCATGCAGCAGTTGTGTCAGCAGCTAAGTCAGGTTCTATTATTATTGTGCATAGGAGCAACATGTGACACTGACAAAAGAATTATTAATCGAAAGAAGAAAGGCAGTAACCTGAACACACCTGAACAGGGCTCTGTGCGGACATTTTGACTTTGAAATGAGGATGCTGTGATTCCTCTAAATGTCAGGATCTGATTAAGCAATACTGCAGCATCATTTCACAGAGCTGAATTCTCACTTACATCTCCGCAAAGACCTCAAAACTTGCAACACCTGAAAAAGAATTATTCTTCGCAATAAAAATATTTTTAAATGCAACCATATTCTATGGTAAATTAAAGTATTCAGCACAGTAACTCACAACCGTTGTTTCCCATCAAACTTTTGTCAAAAAACTGCAGTTCTACTATGGTACAAGCAAAACTTCTCTTTTCCCAAAACTTGTATTTCTAAAATTATGCACATTTTATTACTATATTAATCTATGGTATGGAATTTGAGTTTTGAGACCTCTCATCCTACCCACCTACTTGCCAAATTCATACTAGGAGAAAAAAAACCCTGAATACAAAACAGTCACATAGGAGCACATAAAAACAGCATGTAAAAAGTGTGGCAGAAATGAGATACAGAAACAAAATTTTGTTGGAAAACATAAAAATATGAAGCTACTGCTAATGCATAAAAGAAAGGACCTTAGAAATACAAGCTGTCTATTTACAAATTGGAATGAAATGTCTCAGAACAGTCCAAAAGAATTATTATTTTTGCAATGTTCAGCCTTCAAGCCAATGCATGAAATTAATTACATAATTGCAGAAAACCAAACATTAGCAGAGTGTAAGGCTTGCACTGACTTTTGTTACTAAACATTTATATAACAATTCTCTCAGAAAAAAAGAAAAAAAAAACATGCCAGTTCTTTATGGCAATTATACGTAACATGTAGAGTGCACTGCCTTTTGGTTTCTTTAAATACCCTGCAAGAACAGTTGAGCTGCTGATTATCCAGGTGACTTATTATTATCTCGCTAGATACATTAAGCACTTCCACATTAGCATCAAAGGATGTTATTAACATGAAGTTATTGGCCTTATAAACTGTATCAAGAAAGTGTCACAGGTTTCTGTTGGGTTTCTTTCGTGTAAGCACAAAACTGTGATCAACTGTTAGCCAAAACGAACCAAGTTTCTCTGCAGAAAGATTGCGTTCACATTTACAACACATAAAAGCAAACTGTAAACAGCAATGGTATAAAACCTTACATACCAGTCATCAGGCCAACAAAACGGCACAAAATTAATGGCTTCACTTCACATAATTTAGTTTATTCTTCCCCGCTAAAACAGACATAAGAAAACATATTAAACTGCCTGCAAATAATTGGTCCCCGCAGATTGAACAGTTCATTGAGATGGGTTACCTTCGGGCAACAACTTGTTATGTCTTCCGTTGCTAATTTGTCCATGAACCCCAAGATGCACATTCAAAAGACGTTTAAAACATGCATACTGACAACGTCTAGTCAAACATTAACAATTTATACAGACTTTAACACTGGAACGTTGCGGTGTTAAAATTTTTCAAAATCTACATTTTCCATTAATGTGCGTCTGAATCGCAAATAATAAAGTTTCTTGCTTAAAATATAACACACCACTCAAGATTTAACCGCCCGCAATTACTTCGCATTCTGAAGCATAACCTATTCACTACCCCGGACCCGGTTGTTACAGCAATCACATACTCGTGCCTCATTGTTCCCGGTAACCACTGAAAAGTTCCAGGCGATAATCGTTGCCACATATACACGGTACAGGTACGCATAAAACACGTATCAGAGATTTCAGAACAGAGAACCACAGAAGTGTAACTCACGGATTATCCGTATAAACAGATATGATTCTCAATGTGGATGAATCAGAAAATGTTCAGGATAATTTACGAACAACAAATGTGACACATTCGAAAGCATGATGCATTAAACTACAAAGAACTAAGCCAAACATCACCGTTATGTTCCACATGCAACAGCGACATGCAACCTGCAGTGCCCCAACCGGGTACTTAGAAAACTAGTCTTGATAATCACTGCAACGAAACGCGGTTGCATAAATGTTCGTAATAATTCGAAATTATTTCCTTCACTTAACGCTGAAACTGGTTTTGGAGAACTTTTGCATCTACGACACATTCGTCATGTAACATAAAAAAGTTGTTAAAATAATATAGCTAAAGAATTATTTGTACTTGCTGAAAATTCATGAAGGCACCAATTTTTCTGTCTCTGGATTTATGGCAATAAATATTTTAAATTAAATTACGTAAGAGGATATGAATATACTCCAGGTTGGTTGTGATACAGTTAGGCCAGGCTTTCAGAACAGACTAAACTTTAAGTCCACTGTCAAAAATAAACTGGCATACAACCAGATACCATGCTAAGAATTACCATTTCATTACCTTTAGAATGTACATTCATGTACAATTATTTACACTGCTGGCATTTGGAAGTCACACACTTTGAAACACAATCCTGACACCAGAAATCAGTTGGTAAATAGCAATATTTTTATCAAAATATAAGTACAAATGATAAATGTGGGCTGGGATAGCACAGTACATCAACTTCCTACTGGCTTCACAGTCCAGGGCTTGAATCCTGGTGGGGGTGAGATTTTCCACAGCTATCCACACTTGCCCTGGAGCCCACCCAGCCTCTGTACAATGAGTACCTATTATGTTCCCTTGTGGTAAAGTGGCCGGGGTGTGGCATTTAACACCCATCTCCATCTAGTACTAAGGTTAAAGAAAGGGTAGAGCTACACCTCTATCCCCATTCTGGGACTTCATGACCTGTTATGCGGTGAACTTTGTTTACTTCTTCACAAATGATAAAAATAGATGGATACAGATTACTGCAGATCACAGAAGAGGGAGCCATTTCTTACACAAATTCAACTGACAGCTTTATGTTTAACTGTATGGATATTAATACAACCAAGCAAAGAAATAACTCTTACACACAGGAACAATTACGTTCCACATTATGCATAAACTAATAATGTTCAAGATGGAAATATGTGAGAAAGCCTTGTTGCAGTCACAAATATGAGTGAGGCTGCTCCCCAGTAAAAACACCATAATAACATTTAAAATGAAACCATTTCTAGAAACTTCTGTTTCTGACAGGACGAAAGTATGGACATCAGCCCATGTGCACATGCCAGTGCTGCTCGAGATCATCAAGTTTACTGAAACCTTTCTTACATGCCATATGCAAATGAATGTTTTTCATTATGCACAAGCTTATGGCGTTCAACGTCAATTTGCCGTTTAAAGGCTTTCCCACATGTATGACATAAAAATGGATGTTCCCCAGTATGCAAATGGTAATGTTTCTCAAGCGCATCACGTTTAATGAACATTTTCTCACGTATATCACATAAAAAAGGATGTTCTCCTGTATGGATACGTATATGTCTTTTGAGATTACCTCGCCCACTGAAGCATCTCTTACATATATCGCACGCAAAAGGCTGTTCTCTGGTATGCACACGTATATGCATCTTCAAGTTACTTCGTGTACTGAAGGATTTCTTGCATGTATCACACAGAAAAGGACGTTCTCCAGTATGATCAATTGCATGCACCTTCAGCTGATGAGACACACTAAAACATTTGTTACAAATATCGCATGAGTAAGGACGTTCTCCGGTATGTACGCGTATATGCCTCTTGAGATTACTTCGTTCATTGAATGATTTGTTACAGACATCACACAAGAAAGGGCGTTCTCCAGTGTGCACGCGTATATGCCTCTTGACAGCAGATCGTTTACTGAAGAACTTCTTACATATATCACATGGAAAACGAAGTCCAGCATTACTATTATGTGGATCACTACTCAGTTCCGTCTGCATGCTACAAATGCCTTCTACTTCTTCACCCATGTTCATAGGCTGCAAATGGAGGAAGTATTTGAAACTCAAACATTTTTTCATGATGTCAACAGTGACTTCTCTTGTAAAGCAATAAGGAGAGGGTTCTAAATGAGTCAAAACACAACGAAGTTTTTCGATGTTGTTATTTTAAACTGATGACATGTTTCGGCCCCCTACTCTGGGCCATCTTCAGGTCACAAAAGTATTTATTCGAGGAAACTATACAGTATAAGTCATAAAATATATTAACCTAAAACTCAACGAGATCTCATTGTTGTTCAGTATTCTAATGCTGTTCATGACTAGGCTAAGATCTGGATATATCATAAACCTAACAATATAACAGTCATTATTTACAGTAGGTATTTAATATCTTTTGTGAAGATCCATACATTATATGTGAGGACAAATGTCACACTACATTACTAGAGGGAAGCCAGGCCATGTTGCAAATTTATTATTCTACCAGACAAGCAACAAATTCCCACATTTTATAGAGCCTGAAGTTTCGCTACTGTCCACAAAACCACACTACTGGCCTGTATCCTTAGCCACATAAATACGATTCACACCATCCCAACTACACCAAAGACTTCCAAGTCTTCAGTTTCTCCCTTGACCACCCTGCAAGCACCTCTCTCACACCCCATACATTCCATATTCCCCACCCATATCATTCGCCTTCATTTTAACATTCCAATCATACTTTGCAGGGGGTATGAATCAAGGCTCCCGATTACACAACTTTCCTAGTAAACAGCATGCAAAAAAGTGAGAATAATTTTACTGATACTTCTCATTACTCTAAGATTACGCTGCAACAGAAATATATGACACTTAAGAATTCACTATATGGTCAGTTCACTTGACAGTTAAGTTACAGGTGCTAAATACCAATGACAAAATCAGACATTTGTAAATATAAGGCACACCTATTCAATAACAAGACTGTGCGCAGTTCATGAACTTGACTATTTGCCACAAAAATCAATACAGTACAAACTCCTTACTGCTGAACCTTCCACCATTCACATACCGAACCACACCTCATTATGCTAGAGGGGCATCTACTGAAAAAAAAATCTCATAAATCATCTTTTAACTTGTTGTGATCAAGCTTGATTAAAAAAAACTGAGTACCAAATGAACATCAAATTTCTTGTGAAAATGAAGGTGCCATCAAAACTTTAAATTTATTGCATAAGACTTGTGGACAAGTTGCACTAAGAGCTCACGTGTTTGAATGGCACAAGGAGTTTCCCAAAGGAACGGAGAATGTAGAAGATGAATGACATCACTGTCCATTGACTGTGAAGAGTGATGAAAATGGGGAAAAAATAAGGACTGTCATGAAAACACACTGTCATTCAGCCACATGAATTGAGGTTTTAACAAAACTCTAAGAAGGGAATCCAAAAAGAACACCTGAATTTTGAAGATGTAGCTGGCTTTTGCACCATGACAACACATAAGTGCACAAAGCAACTTAAGTCCACCAGTTTTTAACTCAAATATACCAATACCTGGGCAACTTCTGTACTCACAAATCCTGTCTGACACAACTTTCCCTTTTCCCAAATTGAAAAGGTCACTCCAAAGATTCTATCTTCAGTCACAAAACAATATAAGGGGATGTTTTGACACCTGGAAAGCTCAGCTGTATTGGTGTGTACCTTCCAATGGAAAGACCTTCATACTGGGTAACACATAGGTACAATAATTTCATTTATGAAGTATGTGTATCAAATTAGTCTCATTATTTACTAGTCACACCTTGTACATGTACATATATGAACTTCTGCTTTCCTGTTAAGTGCCTCTAGAGCAAAATTCAGAACTAAAATTTAATATGGCTGACAATTTAACACTGTCTGATAATATATGATAAGCACTCTAAAAAGAAAAATATCCTTACTCACAGCAGCATACAGACATGCTGGAGATAACATGCATTCATGCATATCTCTATGCAGTTATGCTTCCATGTACATACATACATACCTCATTCTTTCCTTGCATATCTTGGAATGTTATTAAGAGAGGGTCTGTCTCCTCTTTTATAACAGACCTCTCAATTTCATTATTTGAATTAGGTACTGAGTTTACAGAATTCGCATTGACCTGAAAATAAGTACGATAACACAAACCATGACAGCACTGTCTAATCCAATCATCACGCAACAGCATATCAAAACCCAACTCACCTCCGTTCCACTAATATTCATTAGGGACACTGGCCCACAAACTCATAACAATTTTACTAGTCAGCAAATATGTTTAGGGGTCAGACAGTCTTCATGTTAAGGAGCCATCAGACGACAAATAGGGATGACAAAATGCAACATTCAGAAAATAAGTAAATGCTGGCCTCTTCTTCAGTTTGCAAGCCATAATATATGGTTCTCATCAGGTCCATACTACATATTGAACCCAGAACAAATTTGAATCATTATATGCTATTTGTGAATAATGACAGTAAATGTCATGAAGGTATAAAGGGAAGCAGAGATATACCTCCACTCAGTCCTAAACTTAGCACTAGATCTAGATGAGTGGTTAGCATCATGTCTCAGCCATTTTAACACGTGCCAAACGAATCCAGTACTTGCTGAATAACAAGCTGGGTGGGCCTCAGAGCCAGCCTGGACATTTTGGAGAAGAGAAAAATTCTCTTGCCTCTACAGGGATTTGAACACCAATCATCCAGCCTGCGGGTTAGTCACTATGCTGACTGAGCTATCACAGCTCCTGTGTTATGACAGTAAAAGGTAAAGGTAAAGTGATCCTGTTACAGGCCCGGTGTGGCCCAGAGGGTGAGTAGAGGTATAGCCCTACTCTTCCATGACCGCGGCACTAGAAGGGGGTGAGTGGTCAGCAGCACGCCCCAGCCACACTTTACCCCCATGAAAGACCCGGTACCCATTTTACAGAAGGCTGGGTGGGCCCCAGGGCTGGTCTGGATGGGCAGAAAATCTTGTCCCCACCAAGACTCAATCCCAGACCGTCCAATTCGTAGTCAGTCACTATACCGACTGAGCTACCTGGCCCTGTGTTATTACAGTTCTAACATAAAATATTCTACATAAGGTGTTATGTGGCCCACTTGTCAGTATGGCAACACACATCCTCAGCACAAAAATGGACAAGGATGTCCATACATGGAGAGCAGGTACACATACACTGAATAAACAGTTACGGACAGCAAAGAAACATATGTCCGTATGTCATGTTCCCACAACTAGCAGTAACATTACTAGCATGTGTGCACTGATATCTCTCAAGAGACGGCAGTAGAGGTCACTGTTGATACCAACCGACACCCGGTTACCAACTACAATAATGACTTCACATACAACTCACCTCAGTTTCAAACTTCATTACCGCACATTTTATTAACGGACAATCTTCATCCTCTTTCAAATTAAGCAGGTCATTTGGATTATGAAAAGATGCTGGGCTAGATTCTCCACCATCTAAATCAGGGTCAGGTTTTATAACAGCCATGCTGAGCTGTTAAACCACAACAGTCATTTTGACGTTTTGCTGAACGTGCATCTCAGTATATTTATCTTAGTAATTAACCAACTTGATGAACAAATTTTTTTGTTTTACAATAAGTTTACTTCATGCCTCTACATGTTTCGAGCACATGTGCTCATCATCAGGAGGTCAAAATTGTATTATACAGCCTCTGGTATCATCACACCTATAAGTGGCTGTCCCGCGCACAGGTTGAGAAAGTCCTCTCTCAACCTGCGCGCGGGACGGCCACCTATAAGTATGATGATACCAGAGGCTGTGTAATGCAATTTTGACCTCCTGATGATGAGCACATGTGCTCGAAACATGTAGAGGCATGAAGTAAACTTATTGTAAAACAAAAAAATTTGTGCATCAAGTTGGTTCATTACTAAGATAAACACAATAGTCATGTCTATCATCAGAGCATAGTTATCAGACAATAAAATAAATGGCGGCCTGTAGTGGCCTGTTTGGAATTGACTGTGACAAAATGTTACTCAAAATTTCCATGGTTAAAGCACTAAACTTACAGAGCACCTTGTTGCACAGTTTGCAAAATTACACATAAGTCCTCAGACAATGGGAATGTATAAATGGAGACCAAATAAATGTAACAAAAACCAACTGGCCAGAATTTCCATTATTAATTACTGTTAATTTGATTGCTGAATTTTCATTGCACATTCACCAGTGAATGAATATGTTTAAAATATTATTATTTATATAGTAATAGCTTCCTGATTAATAATATTTTACAGATCCTCTAACCTTAAAATAAAACGGCTCAGGATGACCACAGTGTCAAGCTCTGATCATATCACATCTAAGAAACAATCTTGATCTACAACAGAACACAGCAAGGAAACCTGGCTTTACATACATCAATAGAATGATAAGTTACGGAATCAACTCATTAATGAAATGCAAACAAGCATATCTGTGCGCAGAAACAATGTCATCTTAAACACTGTGGAATTTCACTTGCATAACAGCAACTTATATTTTCGCACGTAATCCAACAACCATATGCTCCAAGTTCTCAATTTAGTGACACTTTACTGTCAGGTTTCATTTTATTAGAAACTCGAGACTTATAAAAATACTTACAGAACTATGGTTAGGCTTGACATTTCTTTAGTAACAGAAGAGGGTTTCAGGCTTCATTTTACTTACACCTTAACGTCAACAAAAATATTCACAGCATCAACTGTGTGCTATGATGCGTCATGTTACTGACATAAGCATGGCTTCAGTTTCACAATTTCACATCAGTGGCACAAAGTTGTACGGACACCTTCATCAGCACGGAAAAGAACTCTCTCAATAGTTCGTTAAATGAATCTTACTGAAAATGACTACCGGTCCCACGCAATTCGATTCCCGCGCCAATAAATACAATAAGGTGTGCAACTATAATTATATTAATAAGTTCCGTTACAAATGCTGCTTCCATTACAGTTACAAGAGTATTGAGATTTTGGTAAACTGCAGAAGTAACCGGCTTTATGTAATAAGAGAAATGTGCTCTATAGTATTCTGTCCGTACCTTTATGCGCAATCCTTAAGTACTACTTGCAGCTGGTATTATAATATGCACATCAGTGAGGTTCCAAAACTCCACACATGCTTCCCATTCAGATCTATAACCTAAACATTTGTGCAAATTCCATGCTACAAACCAGCTTCCATGCTAACATTGCAAGCATGGTTACAGCCATAAAGCAGAGGTTACAGCTCCTGACACAGAAGACCTCACCGATTACAATCTGCGAAACACAAAACTTCCCATATTACGAAGTGTAACATCGGGTAGCTAAGTGGTGGGCACCATCGTACGAGAGGAATTTTCTGTCTCCGCCTTGAGAAGGCAATACATTAAGGCAGCATTCCCCTCCATTATGCAGAGTGTCCCAGTAGGAACGTGCCAGATTTTGGGAGGGTGTTCCTTATGTTAAAGGATACCGATATAACCCAAAACACCTATGTCCAAAGTTGAACGGTTAAGGAGATAATGACCAGAGAAAAGTGTGGTCTTCTTGCGGGTCCACGCACTGTACCTGTCAGCTGACAATCTTATCCATGT
>Ga0123357_10003902_pt1 | contig 17308 bp, 17 predicted proteins | sample TergutEmb28metaG_FD_89873 | JGI IMG/M metagenome (GOLD analysis project Ga0123357, IMG submission 89873) | Embiratermes neotenicus P4 segment gut microbial communities from Petit-Saut dam, French Guiana - Emb289 P4 | ecosystem: Host-associated > Arthropoda: Insects > Digestive system > Gut ... | reverse complement strand
CCAAGTAAGGTGACTGTCAATTTGTATACCAAGAAATTTTAAATTTACTGCTTCTTCTATACACTTATCCTTATAACAAATGGTCAGTGCACAGTATGGTTGATTTATTGTTACAAATTTCATTATATTTGTTTTTTCCAAGTTTAAAACTAACATGTCGGCTAAAAACCATTCAATCATACGTGCTAATACTAGATGTGCTGATGTAGAGAAATCTATAAAATTTCCATTCGAAATTATTTACACTAGTGTCATCAGCAAATAGTATTGGTTCTGTAAGGGAATTTATTTGCAATGGAAGGTCATTTATATACACCAAAAATAGTGTGGGTCCTGGAATGGAACCTAGGGGGAATCTGTGCTTCAATATTCCCCAGTCTGAAACTAACTTGTGAGTTGAATTGGGTGATTTTATTCCTACCTTCTGTTTCCTATTTGTTACATAGGACCTGAACCAATCTATAGTTATTCCTTGAATGCCTCATGATTTACAGAGTCAAAAGCCTTTGATAAATCACAGAATATTCCTCCAATGTATAACTTTTGGTTAAGAGATTTAAGCACACTGTCAGTTAGCCTAAATGCAACATCCTCAGTAGACTTGCCCTTCCTAAAAGCGTACTTTTCTGGGGCTAGTATATTGTTAGTCTGCAAAAGCTGACTTAACCTACTATAGATTGCTTTCTCAAATATTTTAGCAAACGTTGGTAATAGTGAAATGGACCAATATGTTGAAATTTCAAATTTGTCTCCCGTCTTGTACAGTGGTTTTACTACTGCCATTTTTAGACGATAAAGGAAAATACCTGTGTGTAATGAGTAATTATAAATATAGCTGGGAAAATGATCAATGAAGCACATGATTTTATAATTTTACTTGTTATTTCATCGTAACCTGAGTAGTTTTTTCATTTGAGAGAACTTATTATACCCTTTATTTCTGCTTCAGTAATTGGAAAATTGTTTTTGGTATGTAAGTTTTCACCGATCATCTCACTTCTCCACATCCACGTACTTTTCTAACTACTCCTTTACAACAATCACGGAAATCACGCTGTCACGGAGGACAGCGGCGCGCCGCCATCTTAGTACCCAGCTTTGTAAATTATGTCCCCACAGTTTATCCCACTCTGATCCATGGTTTATAGTCCACTATAATTTCCGTGACGGTTGTCGAGGAAGGTGGCAATATGGTTAGTTTCAGTTGTGGTTAGATCATTGAAAATATATAAGGAACTGAGAAATGTGAGGATATGTAATTATATGCCAAATTGTATAGTTTTGCGCAAGGATGCTGGAAATCATTGAGGGGACTTATGTATATAAATACGAAATTAAGAGAAAATATAGGTTATGTGTCGAGTATTGATGAACCGAAGCTGATGATGGCGAAATGTTATTTAGTGTATGTGCATGTAGTAAGCTAGGAAGAACAGTTGTCATGGCAGTTGAGATTCGTGATGTGTAAATATAACTTTCGATTGTAATGATGTGTTTATCGGAATGTTTACTTTCATTGATATACCTCCTAATACAACTCACTGATATACCTCCTAATACAGCTACTTTGTTCCTGTTATATTATTTTACGTCCTTCATATTTCGAGCGCAGGTTTATTACCAAGGGTGCCTTAAGTTACCACTGTGGGGTTTATAAGTATTATCATGGGTTTATGATAATTACACTATATTTGTGTTTTAAGTTCTACACGTTGATGCAGGAGTCACAACATTTCTTTCTGAGATCCATTAGCTTGTTCAGTTTGGAATAAGCACGAAATACCTTACCAGTGAAAGGCGTGAAGAATTGTATATATTTATTAGGAATGTGATCAAACACATTGTAGTAATTGTTGCCACATATCCCTCTTATCAGCCTTCTTTGAACCCAACTCCTTATATGGACGTGTATTGGGGATCGTCAGTGTGCATTCAGTGTAACAGATCAACAACTGATCACACATTCTGCATTCGTCAAATACTTGAAAAAATGTGCATAGAATGGACCAGTACGTAAGATATTTTTAGATTTTAAGAACACTTATGATTGAGAGGGAAGTTTTTTTTTTGTAATATTCTTATGGAGTTTAGTGTGCCTAGGAAACTAGTTAGGTTGATTAAAATGTGTTTAAAAATTATATGTTGAAACCTTTAGTAAAGTCTGGATAGACAGACATTCATGTGATTCATATCCAATTGTGAATAGCATGAAATGGAATGATTTATCATCACTGCTTGTCATCTTTGCTTTAGAATATTCTGTTAGGAAGTTCCAAGCAAATCAGAAGTGACTGGAACTGAATGGGCCCCATCAGCTTCTAGTATATGCTGTGGTTTTGGATTAGTGTGTGTGTCAACTATAAGGAGAAATGCGGAAGCCTTTTTGGTCATTAGTAAGGAGTTAGTCTGGAAGTAAATGCTTACAAAATTAAGTGTGTGTTCACACTTCATGACCAGAATGCAGGACAGAATGTTATCATAAATATGGGTAATAAATCAGATGAAAGTGTGGCGAAGTTCAAACATTTTGGAATGACACTAACAACTGAAAGTTGCTTGTGTTAAGAAATTAGGAGTAGTTTATTTCAGGGCATGCCTGCTGCCATTCTGTTTATAGTCTTTTGTCTTCCCACTTTCTGTTTAAATATTTAATGATTAACATGTATGGAACTATATTTTCCCTGTTATATATATGTCTATAAAACTTGGTTTCAAACATTAAGGGAGAAGCAGGGTAAGGGTATATAGGGCACTGAGGAAGTTGTTTGTGCCTTAGAGGGGACAAGTAAGAGGAGACTGAAGGAAATTGCATAATGATGAACTTGTAAATTGGTGTGCCTCAGCAAGAGTTACTTTGCTGATCAAATGAAGGAGAGTGAGGTGAGTGGGCATGTAGCACATATGGGGGAGAAGGGAACTACATACTGAGTGTTGGTGGGAAACCTGAAGGCAAGGGAGCACTTCGAAGATATAGTCCTAGATGGAAGGAAAACAGTGAAGTGGATCTGAAAGGAAGAGGGTGGGAGAGCATGGACTGATTGGTATGGTTCTGGACAGGGACAAGTGGCAGGTTCTTGTGAGCAAGGAGTGAACACTCAGGTTCCATAATGTGTAGGGGATTTTCTTGCTAGCTGTGGAACTGTTATTTTCTTAAGGAGGATGTCATTCCATGGTGTTAGTTACATGGCAAAGCATACGCATAAACATTCATTAATATTCCTGGTCATGTACCATATCCATTACAGTTTTTTGTAAAGTTCTGTTAGCCCCCTCTCCCCCCTCTTTTTATTGTAACTTTCTGTAGTTATTGGATGTATGTATTGCACTACTTTGATTCATGCTGCTTATGTTGGTGTGTGTGAATAAAACCCAACTGGCTTATGGATTTTTACATTCTCTGACAGTCATTGTATTGTTGAATAAATGGGCATGCTAATATAAATGGGATAAACCAGGTTATAAAACACAGGCCCATATGAACAATGTTAAAATAAAGTGAAGTTAAAATAAAAATGGGCTAACACAACATATAAGAATCTGTTGTACCAAACACTGTAAGCGATATGATAAGTGTTGGTTATGCATAGCCATACAGAATTTGAAACACTAATAAAACATAATTATCCTAGACACATGAAATGCTATACAAATACTTTGGGGTAATAGTTAGAAGACCCTGATGATGAATCCCACTTTTGAAACATGTCCACCATAACGTAAAAGAGATATAACGTAAATTTTGAATTTGTATTAAATTGTTTAAAAAAAAAAAACTGTCCATTTATGGTCACTGGGTGTATTTATTGTCATTAAGTATTTGTAACATTTGTAACCTGTCACAGGAGTCACATTTCAGTTATGATTAGGTGTTTCATGTAGAATCAGAGGATGAGTGAATTTTTGTGTGTAAGTTAAGACAATTACTATGTGCAAAGATACGTGTGTTGGCTATTTAACAATTTTATGTGAGAATTATACCCAAAAAGAGCAGGAGTTATAGGACCAGTAAGTAATAATACTGTGAATAGTTACATGTTCCTTGTTGCTGCCCATGTCCAGATGAAGTTTCTTTAAGTGCTTTGCCAGAATTGTGGACTTTCCTGCACACTGTTTTAGTGTGGACATATTTTCTCCTCTGTTGTGTCTTTTTTTACAGCATGGCAGGGTAAAGACAAAGACAAGTGCAGAGAATCAAGAAGCGAAGAGAAATGAAAAAGAAAAGAAATCCAAATTGTACAAAATAGGAATTGACAAAACCTTCAAAAAGGTAGCACTTAGTGGTAACTACCAACAGTGTGCTGTGACAGCAATGCAAGTTGGTTGTAATGTGGTTCATGACCTGTCTGTGTGAATTGTACATGAGTGTCAATCTGCAATACTTGTTTCAGCGCCAAGCAGGAGAATATGATGAAGAAGCTCTTGCAATTTCAGCACAACTGTTACTAGCCAATCCTGATATTACTACACTGTGGAACATCAGACGGGAAGTTCTCCTTCATTTTAAGGATGAAGATCAACGGTATAATTGGACTGTTCAGTAGGACAGTTACAACTGCTGTTGATCAACATTTGTGATCAGCATGTTATTATTAATCTCTTAATGGGTAGCATAGGGTATATTAGGATGGGCACCACAGTGACCCTGCACCTTGACTATTTCTGGTCTTTTGCTCACACTCTTTGCTGATTCATTCAGCAGGCCCGCACTTTTTACAAAGTGTGATTACCTTGCTGACAGATATGTTGACAAAGTCACCTGGTTTCAGGAAATGATGACTCAGGTGCCTAAATCTTAATACTGCCAGTGCTTCACAATCATGAAGAACACATTAGGCCATTTAAAATGTGTGTTTACCTCTACCACACTGCAGACTGTCTACCAGACCCAGTTTATGTCCTTTTAAATGGCAGTGCCATGTTAGGAGCACTGTCAATATTCTTAGCTGGTTTCTGTTCAGGTTGAATAATTCCCCACCTTTTTTAGCAGATGGTGTTTTAAGACAGCCCGTAGCCTACCTTTGTCCATGAATGGACTGCCAATAGTCCTCATGTTTCTTGCTCATCCAGTCCCTCATCACTCCTCTAGCAGCCTGTGTAGATATGCCAGTGGCAGGCTCAGGACCTGTGAGTGGATGGGAGGAGTGTTTAGCAAATTGATCAACTGTTTCATTTCCATCAAATCCCCTATATCCTGGCACCCATACCATTTGGATCATGTAATGGTCTACCAGTTTCACCAGGGATTGATGACAGTCCCAGACTAATTGAAAATTTATCTAGAGACTCTCAAGGCCCTTAATGGCAGCTTGACTCTTGGGAAGAATGTAGCTGTTTGTACCTGTGTAGCCCTTCTCTCTATGTATTCTCCATTACACAAGTCTAAAAGCCATATTTTAGTCTGGAATACTGTGGTTTGGAAGCCCAAGGCTGAAGTTATGCCCCCTTCTTGAGCCCCATCAGTACACTCCAGCACCAGTGCCTTTATTGGTCTTGGACCCATCCATGTAACAGACCAGGCCCCTTTAATATCTGGTTGTTACTTGTTCTGCCACTCGCACTTGTCAGGGAACTTGACTGTGAATGGCTTGTGGTATGCATATCTTTTTTTCATCTTGTAAGCCCCATTTGTAGGATGGGTTCATGCTCCATGTCTCAGGATTTTCTAGCATGACTGAAATATGTGGATTTGGGTTTCCACTGCTGGCTGCACATTAGTCTAGCTCTCTGCCTGGGTGTCTGCCTCAATAATCTCACCAGGAGGAGGGAGTTTAGGAGGACCTCCATTGCAGCTCCTGGGGCCATTGTCACCACACCTCTGGTAACCAGACCAGCTAATCTTGTAACATACTGAGTTCCATCCTGCTGATCTTTTATCCACAAGACTGTGTAGCCATAGGTCAACATGGGTCTGATTGTCATGAGTTATATTCAGTACTCTACTCTGGGTTTCAGACCCAATGTGTTCCTTTAGAGGTCCAGAAAACCCTGTAAGCCTTATTCAGTACATTTTTCAGCTGTTGCTTCCATGTTAATCCCTTGTCCAGAGTAAGTCCCAAGATATTTTACCTAGGTAGTTAGCTACATTGTTTTCCAGAGAAGGTTGATTCCTTCAAGCCCCTTAAGTCACTCTTCCTAGTGAGTGGAATTATCGCTGTATTATTGCTAGACAACTGAGTTCTATCACATCACTGTTGTAGCACACCCAAAGCCTCCTGAAGCACCTCTGAGATGGGGTTTGGGAATTTCCACCTATTAGGATAGCAGTATCATCTGCATATCCCGGTGTGTAACACTCACTCTCATCAGGTCGTTGGGTCCTGTAATGATTTTGTCCTTAACCAGGCATCACAACAGAGGCAACAGAACCCTCCCATGTGGACAGCTGTTGGTCACAGACCCCTCCAGAATTTCTCCTGCAAGTGTGGCTGTAATTTTCCTGCTACCCAGCATGGAGCTGACCCACTGACAAATTGTATACTCAATCCCATGCTTCCAGCTGCTTACGTAATAACTTTAAAATGGATACTGTTAAAGGCCTCTTAAATACCTAGGAAAGCTCAAAGTACTATTTCACTTTGTTCCACTGCGTTCTGTATGTGTGTGGCCGCATTGTGCAGTGCAGTTTCAGTAGACTTATGTGGTTGGGAGGCAAACTGGTTTTGATATAAAGGGTAAGACCTCAATATCTCATTCATGTTTGCATACACACCAGTTTTTCTGTTGTCCTCAACATGAAGGGTGTTAGATTAATAGGACGATGTGCCTTAGCCTCGAAATAGTTAACCATCCTGGGTTGAGTGATAAACATCAACTTAACCCATCTCCAAGCTTTGAGTATATACCTTCCTGCCTGACAGGCCCTAAATATGTGGCACAGATGAGCCATTAAGTGCTCAATTCCTTGTTGCAGTAATGCTAGCACAATTTTGTCATTCCCTACATGCGTGAATGGTTTTAACATACTTATCCCTATCATATTTTGGACTGATCGACAACCTTTTCAGACAGGTCCAAGCCCTCCCTGTTAGTTACACATGATCCCAGTTTTGGCTGCCTATGCCTTTCCATTGTGATTTCAGTTATCTTAGATCCTGAAAAACAAACCCTTTGAAATTCTCCCAGGGTGTCTTTCCTGTTATCAGTCATGAGGTAGTTCAATGGATCCCACCCTGTTGGTTGACTTGACTGGCCATGATAAATCCTCAGTCCACAGACATTATTCCCTCCAAGCAGACCATTTGGCCTTTCGGGTTTGTTTATTGTAACAGGTGAGGGCCATCTTATATGGCTCCCAGTCATCTGCTATTTTATCTTGATTAAAAAGCTGTCTTGTTAGAGCCGTAAAGTGGCTCAACTCTTTTTTCTGTCAAGGAACCCATCTTAGCCTAGACAGCCACCTTGCCTGGACAGTTAAGTATGAGGGTATTGCCTGTTGCACCATATCAGTGGGCAGCTGCACGTCTGTTATGACCCCTAGATTTGCCTTTAGGTCTTGCTAGTAGGTCTCTTGAGGTTGTGATATATGACCCTGTTCAGTTCCAGGTCATCCACTTGAAATAGTAAGTGTTTGTACTCTTACAAGGAAGCCTCATCAGAATCATGCCAGTTTGACACTAGGTCCCTATCTATTCAGTCTTTGGTCTCAAGTCTGTAACCTCCTTCCTTCTACTAATTGCAAAGGTAGTCCTGCTAGCTTTATTAAGACTATTAAATTTTTGACTTACCAAATATACTAGTAAGCATTCTCCCTGTGGGTTGATGTCTGTGCTTCCCCATAAAATGTGTGCACTGGCATCACACCCAGTGATGAGCTGCATTTTAATCCTGCTGTAGTAGTCAGTGACTTTCCTTAGTCTTTAATGTCAAACCAGTAAAACACTGGCCCAGTATTTTAAATGTCCTTGTAGGATGAAAGAGAAAGCAATATCTCACAATGCCATGATGCTTTTACAATTATTTGCATTTATTAATACAGGTGTCTTTTTCAGTTTGTCTAAAGGGTGTTATAGGTATGAAGGCTTGTCTGAAAATTAATTCTATTTAAAAAAAAGTCCACATATGAGGGGTAAATTTTTTATGCCATTACGCTTATTGCAGGATTCATTAATTATTTACAAATATCTCCAAGTAGCTGCTCTTATTTTCTTTTTTCTCAGAGTTGTAAAAATGAACAAATACACATATAGGCCATTCCAACTAGTCTCTTTTCTTTCATGAAGCCTTCTGTAAAATCCATTACCCTTCATCCCTGTTATTTCATCAAGAAAGTGCTACTGAAAAGTATCAGTGCAGCACTTACAATGGCTATATATATATATATATGTCTGAGTGCACCCCTTTTCCAGTTCAGTGTCAGTTGGTCCTCAGAAATGTAGTATAGTGTGACACCTTGGAAGCATGGGGTAGCACACAACCCCACGTTGCCTTCTAGACTTTGTGTGTGTGTAACATGCACAACACCCAATTCTTCCCTTTTCCAAAGCCCACTGTTTGTGTCAAATCTGTTTAGTTCTTGCCCATGGTCTGAGTTCAAGGCATGCTCCTCTTGTCTTGTATTAGATATTTCACCAACGTCGGTTTGAATAGTCAGTGTGATTATTTTCAAGATTGAGTGGCAAGAATGATAACATTTTTGAAAATGATAAATTTTGGAAGGTGGAGAAAACTTATTTGCCTGTTTTGAGTGTTGTCTGTTAATGGCCTAAGTTGTGCCGTCAGATTTGTAGATTTGTCTACTTGCTTCATATGGCTGTTATAGTTTTGTACTGGGTCTGGTCTCAGAAATTTTCCATGCTTATCATAGAAATTACCCTCTGCTAGTAGAAAAAACATGTTTGTCAGTGTGTTTACATTTTGTCTGTTTCCACACCATGGCCATCATCATGCTGGGAGTTAAATGTTTCCTGTATCTTCCTGAGCATACATTCATATTATACATAGGCCAATATTTCTTAGAATCACACAACTGGTAATTCTTGTTCCAAAACTTCTATATTTCTTTGGTGTATGTTGTTTGAAAGTGACCCTGCCTTTGGAGAATAGAATAATTTAAAATGCTAATTGTTCAGCTGGTCTTTAATACTCAGTTTATGAGCCAATGAATGTGTGTTTTCCACACTAGGTTGGATTTTTTTGTGTCTTGTCTGGTTCGTTTTTGTTGCCTGAAATGCAGAAATCTGTCTTGTGTAGTGCTGATAATGTTTCATAGTGCTTCAGATGAATGAATGTGTGTCAGTCATGTTCTACTATCACTTGTGTTATGTCACATTAGTACTGTGGCATTCTAATGTAGAAGGTCTAACACACATGCAGGAACAGTAGCAATTCATGTGACTGAAGCTGCCCTGCCATACATATTTAATCACTTTGACTGACAAACTGAATTGTTGAGGAGAAAATAGGCATAAAACATGACACTATAGAATTGAAAAGTCACATACAAATCCTTACAGCAGAAGGAAGGAAATTTGCCTTTGGTGCCATATTGCACTAGCCACTTTGAGAGAGGTCTGTTTGGGTTTTCCTCCCCCACTTATTTCAAAATATAATATGGGCTCATTCATGAGCACATAGATAAGCCAGTGTTCTGAGAAACATAAACTCTTGCTGACTTGCACAGCTTGTTATACACATGTACAGTCATGTACAAATTTTGTAGCTTGGTGTGATTAACAGAAATAGATGTTTGAATTGAATTATTATTTGAACTAAAATTTAAAACAGAAAGAACAAATTTAAAAGTGATCCTAAACTAAGTTGTGTAAAAATAAGTGGATTGTTTCACAATTGAAGGAACAATTAGATGGATCCATCCTTAAGAGTTTACTTTTCATTTGAAGGGTTTAGGATTAAAAATATATAAAAAATACAAGGTTTGTATCAGTGAGTACAGGAATGGCTATCTAAGGCGAAAAGAACCTCGGGCATCAGCACCTACTTTGGTGTTTAAATCTGCTTTACTTTAAAGGTTTGTGCACTTGTAAACACAGTAATGAACCTTTAGGTTCCATAAAATGCAGGGAATTTCTTGACTAGCTGAGAACAGGTTACCTTCTCAAGAAGGATTCTGCTCCTTGAAGTAAGTAAGTACTTCTCAGGTTATTCCTTTTGATGGGGTGGTGTGTCTGAATCATGATGGAGGTATACTGAGGTAAGAGTAAGTTTCCTTATTCTCTTTCCTCTAATATGTGTCATTCTTACTGTTGTCAGATCCATAGAGCAGTGCTCCAACAACAGAAAGGCATGAATTGTGTACCTGACAAATATGCAGGGTACAGGAGCAATACTGGGTCTGGCAGAGAACAGCAACCTGTCAATTGCACAATTCCCTTGTTTGGTCCCCACAAACCCAGGGTTCTTGAATAAGTGCTATATCAATCTCCCTTATACCAGGTTTTCAACAAAGATATGTTGTCACACCCTTGCTATGGAGCAAATTTATTTTGATAAATTTACATCTTTCACATCTGGCCTTTTGGGACCCATTGTTTGGTGGAGTGAGTGTTTGTGCCCTGGTTGCACTGAGCTTCTGGTAACACTCTGACTGCCCCAGTTTTCCTAAGCTTTCCCTTATCAGGCCCAGGTAACTTCGGTCTGGCTGCTTGCAGGGCCACCACCACACACATTTTCTGGTATTATCTCCTTGTATAGAAATGCCAAATGAAGTGGCTCCCTGGAGTGCTTCTTGCATAGCTAAGTGTCTTACATTTGGCAAGTCCTTATCCTTAATTTTTGCTCTGTGTCCATAGGTCTGTTGAAAATGCCAGCCATCTGGAATGGTCTGCCAGCACTGCTGGCCCCTCTGTTAAGCAGTGTTGTACAGTTGTCTGTACAACAGAGCCCCTGCACTGAATGGGTGTCTTTTTGCTAGCAATTTCTACATGCATCTACAAGTAGTGGGGAAATAACAGTCACCACCACTAGAGCGTTTTGCAGGTGTCAGGCATACATATAACAGGGTGCTGCCTGGTGCCCCAAGGGTTTTATTCATGACACTGCCATCACTGCCCAAGTGTCATGAAGCCATTGGCACAGTGCTGCACACCTTGGCCTAAAAGGACCACTTTTCCTGTTACCTGTTCCACCCCCATCTGCAATGTGGATACCAGAGTTTGGCTTTTGCAGGGGAAACTGTTAATAAATGCCAGTGACGCACTGTGAAAAACAACGTAGCCATTTTGCTGTAGCCTTAGAAATTGTGGGTAGCGATTCTTTGGCAGGTCAGACTGCTCTGATCAGGTTGGCTCAAGTGGTTGTGCATGCAGCAGGTGCCCAATTTGAATCTCAGTCAGGCATTACAGGGATTTGCACTGCCCCTTTGAAAGAAATATTGTGTCCAAACATATTAATGGAAATACAGCATAGTTAGCTTGTTTGAATTGTTACAAAGCAAGAAATGTAACATTAAATAAAACGAAGATATAAAATTCTTTTTAAGCATAGCCTGATGACCCATTAGGGTCAAAACATGTTGTTTCAATAAAAAGCATCGAACTTTTCTTTGTCAGCAGTTTATGTATTTGTAAACTAATCACATGAGAACACAACGGGGTGTATAACTTTAAAATTGTAGTTACTGATGTTCGAGTGTGCAGGTGAGATACAGCATGTATTTCTAATAAATCTTATAATCAGATGTCCAGTATACAGACATTTCAGGAGCAGTAGATTACTTTAGATTACCAGCCAGAGGACAGGGACTGGTCGTGGTACATATGAATACTTCAGGGATGTTATCAGAAATTGGAAGTTTTATTAAATAATTGGTTTGAATAAATTATTACTGGTTTCATTTTTAAGACATCTTACATTTTTACCAATAATTCTGGAAGGAAATCTAAAATAAAGTTAACAAATATAGATATAAAATAAGATGCTACACCAGTGTTCATACAAATTATATTTTCTACTTCTAGAAACCTTTTGTGTTTTATACAGGTCATAGGCCAAGTGGCCTATGAACTAGCTCATTCTTTTTTCTTGGTGTTGTTTAGCACTTGGCTGATCCATCTTGGTTTGGGTTTTCCCATATTTCTCTTTCAGAGTAATTCTGATGCCCTGTCTTGTAGCAGTCTGTCCTTTTTTTTTATTTTTTTTATTATTTTTTTTTTTACTTATATGGCCATACCACTGTTGCAATTTCTGTTGTATCTATTAAATTTTGGACTCCATTTGCAATCAAAAAACTTATTTTCTACTTCTGTCCCTTCTTCTTTGTCCCTCATTACTTTCCCAAATTTTAATATTCATTTCCCAGGCTTTGCTTTTTTTTATGTTTGTAAAGGTTCAGGTTTTGTTTTAAATTGTTTGTGATATTTTGTTGCATAATGTTCCTTTTGTAATTTTATAAGAGTTTATAACTTCTGTGTTATTATATTAATTTCTCCATTGATTTTTCTGTCAGAATTTATTTTCCAAATTAATGTATTTCTAATATCAGAAGTACAGTACAGTTTTTCTTTATTTTCAAAGAAGTGAAGGAGAAATACAGCAACTAATGCAGAGTGAGCTACGCTTGACTGAACAATGCCTGTGTGCCAATCCCAAATCATATGGTGGATGGCATCACAGAAGATGGGTGCTAGATAATATGCCAATACCCATTTGGGAGCACGAGTTGGCACTTTGTAACAAGTACCTGGAGCTAGATGAGAGAAACTGTAAGTCTAAACTCTATATAAGGAGAAATCTAATAATATCAAGAGAAGTTCTGATATGATAGTTTACATTTCTTGAACTGGTTCTACTTATGCAGAGAGACCAAATGTATGGCCCTCCTGCATAAGTTAGTAGTGGTGTAACCATGGCTGGAAATTGGGATGTCTGCCTACTTTGATAGCTTTATTGAAATGAACTGTTTCCAGTGTTTAAAACTGTTCTGGGCAGTGATATAATTCGCACTGTGTATCCTACAGATAACAATGGGACACAGATGAACTGCACTTTGAGTAGGAAAATGTGAAACTTAAATTAAGCTGTCAGGGTCTATTGAAATTGCAGAAGAGTCTTGTTGAAGTGTTAGTTTATTATAGATTACAGAGAATTCAAAGATTCATGAGGGAAGTAGGTTCCTGCACATTTACAGACACCCATAAATGTGAAAATGATTCCAATATCCATAATTGAATGTGAATAAAGCTTCAGTGGTGCGGATTTATGTTTACAATGTCTGTATGTCCATGTTCTTCACTTCAAGTTGATTATATCAACTTTATTGTTCATCAAACTAGTAGAACTTCTTTCTAAATTCAGTATAGATGAATATGTGAATACATGCTGAAGTGACAGCTTGTAGGAAAAAAGGGGGAGGAGAATGGCAAATGCTACATTCACTTCCTTGTGAGACACCTTATAAAATTTCAAGATAAGTGTTGTCAGGTTTTAAAGGTTGTTTCATAATGTGGGGAGCAGAAAACATTTTAAAATATTTAGCCCTGCTGAAAATCTGAAACTGCAAAGGAATCTTGCTTTACTGTGCTCTGTAACTTGTAGGTTAACTGTTAATCAGTTCATGGACGTGAGTAATGATGCACTTTTCATAAACAATTGTAATAATATGTTTATCATTTCTCAGGCTTTTGATTACAAATAGATGCTTGAGTATTTATCTAGGTTTGAAAAAGCCATTTCTATCCTGGACTGTAACTGAGGTCTATCAATCATGAAAATCATTTTATGATGGTAAGTTGTATCTGTAATTTGCTATATCTTCCATCACATCATTACTACTTTTCACTGGTAGATAGTAGTGCCTGAAAAACTTTGTCTTTATATTTACTTCAAGCTCTTGTAGGTCATGAGTTGGCCATATCTTACGGTACATCACATCATTCCTGACTTTTGTCCGATAGCTTAGAACTGCTAGAGGTACTTGGTCTTTATTTTTTACAAGCTTTTATGGTGATTTCATTGCATTCAGTCTTGTGAGAGGCTGATATCCCAGTAACTGAATGTGTTCTTCCAGTTCATTGTTGGGATTATCGTCGTTTTGTGGTGGAAAGGTCACAGATTTGTGCTGCAGATGAATTTGAATATTCGAGCAAGAAAATAATGACCAACTTCTCTAACTATTCATCATGGCATTACCGCAGCCGACTGTTGCCACTTATCTATCCAGATGCTACAGGGAAACTACCCATTCAAGAAAACAAACATAAAGAAGGTTAATATTTGGATTAGTCACTTGAGTCCACAAGGACCATAATTGTCATATCATTAATAATGTTGAAAGTCTGTGTGTGCCTTACATGTCACACAATTTTTGTCAGTTGGTATGTTAAGCCAAGTTGATAGAAACTGTTTAGAGTGACAATTGGAAGCTTATCAGCCTGTTTCCAGGTGTGAGAAATATATTGTATATTCACAAATTATACTCCCTGGGGTCGAGTTCTTTTAGAGAAAGTGTGTACGTTCATTTGGTCAACAAATTCCCCAAAGGTTTATTACTGATTCAGCAGCCCACCACTTGATCCTGACTTCAGCTGTTTGAGCTCACACTTAAAACCCTATTTATTTAAGCTCCATATTATCAGTAGTAATTAAACTTCTATGCATACATATGCCACATGGCTATTCCCTTCATTTTTCTGACTACAAGGAAGCTAAAAAGTCACCATACCCTCACTTAACCATGTGGTAACTTGTGCTGTACCTTAATTGTATATGCATGTGCACCATTATGTTCCAAACATAGCCTGATGTTCTAAAACATCTGTGACTTATTTGTGGTGACTGCCTGTTCCACAGTTGTGTGCAACTTCACACTGTTGCAGTAGTGGTGTGCAGCCACTCATCCCTTGATAATGCCCCATGAAGAGTTGTCCATTGTGGTCCACTTTTTTAAATTACCAAATATATTGTACTTAAAAATGCAAAATTAGAAATGAGACACAAAATACCAAAATTTTGCTGTAGTGAGAACAAGGAGTATACAGACATTAGGGTTTGCCTGAGTGGCACACTTTGTATGCATGCCCATTGTTAGAGGCGTGATTACTGCTGGAGTTCCAGGGCAGTTTGGAACATAACATTGCACATACAGATCCACATGATAAGTTAACTAGTGATATGGTGTCTTCTTAGCCAACCTTTACAATTTTACACACTCCTTAAATCCCCTGTCTCAAAGACAGTACAACTTATGACATTTCTCATTATGTAGTTCTACCATTGTTTCACGTCCTGCTCTTGGGTCCATATATTCTGCTCAGAACTATATTCTCAAACATCCTTACTCTGCTGCCAGTGTTCACTGAGATATTATTGGTTGTGTAATTGATGTTATCTCACTGAAAGTTTGTAACAAGCTTGTACCTGCTAAAAAATGAATACACTCAAAACTCTGAATCTGTTTTTTCTCCTTAGGGTTAGAGGTACAGTGTGTTAGCCCTGAGAAATGAGAGATAAAATTGTTACTGCCATGCAGGGTAACCTGAAGATGGAGGCAGAATGTGGCTATAAAATATTATTATCTATGTGGTATAAGAAACTGCACGGTGTCATATCTCAAGTCTGTAATCAGAACCTCAGATATCGCTTGTCAGTAATTTTCAGTTTGCCTGGTCCTGTTTTTACTTATGCCGTTGCATGAAGTGAACTTATTTCAGTTTGAAATAAGGCTACAGAATGCAATGTTGACTTGTACCCATCAATTTCTGTTACATACTACAGAACTGGAGCTAGTTCAGAATGCTGCTTTCACTGATCCAAGTGATCAGAGTCCATGGTTCTACCAGCGATGGTTGCTTGGGCGCACCCTTCAGCCCCTTATGCTGTCCCAGGTTCATGTTTCTAATGGTGTAATCTGTGCATCATTCACACATTGTGTCAGAGTTACCAGCAACAACTATGATATGCATTTGGAAGTAAAGGTGGACGGAGAGAATTTTCCCACTACTTGGAAGAGTACCAGTGGTCAGCAGTACTCCCATGTCTGGGTATCCTTTGAGCAGTTAACCAGTAATACCTAGCATCTTTGTGATACAGTTTATAATTTTGTAATTTAATGTCTCAGTGGTGTGCTCTTAGATTTATGGAAGCTAGTGACGTTGTGATGATGAGGTGATTGAAGTGGTTTATGGATATGTACAGGGTGCACCAGCAACACCTGACAGTTGTTGGAATGAAATAATGTTTTAAGGCAAAGTGTAATAATCTTATGAATACTGGTAGTTACATGCCATGCCCATGAGAATTCATGTTAATCGTATTGTTTGAATACCACACTTTATATGTGACCATCGTGTCTCAACACATTTCTGCATTTGCAGTGGAAATGATGTCATAACATGTAACATTTCTTTATGGGTCCCCTGAATACACTCCTGAATTCATTGCTTTAAGTCATCAATATTGACAGGAAGTGTTTTGTATACCTGGTTCTTGAGGTAGCCCCAAAAGGTAGTGGTCTGATACTGCAAAATCAGGTAGTTGGACAGCCTACATGTGCTAGATACATCCAATGGTATTCAAAATTTGGAAACATCTTGCTGGCTGAGTGGCACTTCCATACTGATCATCATCTGTGCACAATGATGTTTAGAGCAACTGCTGGCACAGAACAGATTTCCATGCAAGTTCTCAGGATGTTTCCAGGCAGATTTGTTCCTCTTGTTTTGCAGTTGTCACCAAGTCCCATACTGGCCTGTTCTTACAGCACCAGACTACTTCCTTTGGGACTACATCGAAAGTTAAGTATATGAAACATGACCTGCCAATATTGATCACATTAAATAGTGAATTCAGGAGTGTATTCAAGGGACCTGTAGAGAAATGCTATGAGTTTTGAAATCTTATCCATCATGAGAGCAGGAGTTTATTAAATAATGTGGTGGTTACCAGTAATGATTAACGTGAATTCTCATGGCCAGGAATATATGTACAGATGTCAATAAAATTGTTCCAGTTTACCTTAAAATGTTGTTTCATTTCACAAAGCATCACACGTTTCTGGCACAGTCATTATTTTGCTACATTAACAATAATGGATGCAGTTATTGCTTGTCTTAACCTTTATCCTAAGGACCTTTAATTCAGACTTTGTGCTCAACTCACAAATTTTCTCCATGACCGCCCTTTAAATCTTTGCGTGTGTTTGACACTATAGGTTTATATATAATGAAATAATCTGCATTTTGTTGTGAATAAATCAGAGATATTTCAATTCAGAAAAAGATTAAGTAGAAATGTTTAGTTCCTACATGCAGGAAGTTAATTTAAAAGTTTTATAATTTTCAATTTATTTTACTTATGTTTCTGTTTCGGGCCCGATGTATGCACAGTAAATTTCAGCTTCAAGATTTGTGGGGTT
>Ga0123357_10003901_pt1 | contig 17309 bp, 18 predicted proteins | sample TergutEmb28metaG_FD_89873 | JGI IMG/M metagenome (GOLD analysis project Ga0123357, IMG submission 89873) | Embiratermes neotenicus P4 segment gut microbial communities from Petit-Saut dam, French Guiana - Emb289 P4 | ecosystem: Host-associated > Arthropoda: Insects > Digestive system > Gut ... | reverse complement strand
GCTTCAGTAATAGAATTAAGAATATTATAAAAATCCAAATGGCTCGTATAATAATATTCTACTAAATCATTTTCGCTTTTTTGTTGAAAATCAGTTGAAAAATCATTGTTTATTACATTATTTTTGACAATTTCATCGATTGAAAAATCTAATTTTATCGATAATCTTGCTATCTCTTCAAATGTAAAAGGAATATTGTTTCTTATTCTCCGGTAAGTAGATTCTCGTCCAATATCTAATATATCCATTAAATAATTGACAGGTTTTCCGTTTTTTGGAATGTAATTTAGAATTTTTCTTGTAAGTATCTCATTTAAATTCTCATTCATAAAATGTCATTATGATAAAAAAGACATAAATTAAGAGTGTAACCCTTTTTTTTGACGCAACAAAAGTACTACTTCAGAATGATTATAAATCGTTTTATCAGCTTTTTTTTTGGCAAACATTGCAACAGAAAAAAGAAAACAGCTACATATTTTGTTTTTTATGCCAAGAAAAAGAAAATAGTATAAACAAAATATTTACATGGATAAAAACAATAACGAATATGAGTAAAAAACAAGAATTAAAATGGTTTTTTTGTTATATAAGTGACAAAGGGGATATAATAAGCAAATAAATGCAACTCAGTAAATCACTTTGTTTTTAGGAACAGTCGCCTGAAATTCTTTCAAATAAAACGGCTCGAAATATGCAACATTTACAAAGTTTTTTGTCATAAATGCTTTTTCCGCTTCTTCTACCATACTCGAAGCCACAGGATACACCTCATCCATAAAAATAGCGTTTGCAGAATGTATGACAGTTTTGCATTTATTCATTCCATTGCCGAAAAAAATGATTTCTTTTTGGGATAATATCTCTTGATACGAGTTTTCGTCAATAATAATTGCCTGAACCGGTTTTATTTCATTTAGATTTCCATCATAAAGCGCAGTATAGACTTCCATCCTGCGAGCGTCGATCATTGGACAAAGGCACGAAGCAGACGGAGCAAGGCGTGCTGCCATTATCTTTAAAGTCGGTAAGGCTATCAACGGAATGTCCAAACCGAAACAAAGACCTTTTGCCACAGAAACGCCAATTCGCAAACCGGTATAAGATCCGGGACCTTCACTCACCGCCACCGCATCGAACCGAAAACCGCCCGTTTGAATAAATTGGATGGCTTCGGCTACGTAAACTCCTAAAACAGTCGAATGGGACAATTCTCTACTCTCTTTATTCCACACAATTTCTCCATTCATTGAAATAGCCGCTGAACATATCTGAGTTGACGATTCTATTGATAATATACACGACATTTATAAAAAATTTTAAATTTTTAGCATGCAAATATACTTTTTTAAAAGATAATACGCTAATTTTGCAAAAATTTTATGATTGATATGATTTTATCAATGACAGGATATGGTAAGGCGGAAACGGAATTTCAAAATAAAAAAATTACGGTTGAAATTAAATCGCTCAATAGTAAGCAATTTGATATAAATCTGCGAATTCCGCCAGCTTACAGAGATAAAGAAATTGATATTCGAAGTAAACTTTTGCAAACAATAGAAAGAGGAAAAGTCGATTTTACAATTCTTATCGATTTTTCCGATAAATCGCGACCCAATACAATCAACGGAAAAGCTATTGAAAGTTACTACCAAGAAATCAAAGAAATAGCGCAGGTTTTAAAGATCAATGAACCGGCCGACTGGTTTTCTGTACTTTTTCGATTACCGGAAACCATTAAGTCTGAAGTAAATGAATTGGATGATGAAGAATGGACGATTGTTAAGCAAACCATTGACGACGCTTTGACGGCTTTTGTTCAATTCCGCATTCAAGAAGGAGAGATGCTCGAAAAAGTATTTATTGAAAAAATACAAAACATTAGCTTGCTGTCCAAAGATATTGAAAGATATGAGCCGGAACGAATTGAAAAGGTTAAAATCCGGATGCAGGAATCATTTCATAAATTGGAGGTGGAATACGACAAGAACCGTTTTGAACAGGAATTGGTTTATTATATAGAGAAATTGGATATCAGTGAGGAAAAAGCGCGCTTGGGTAATCATCTGAGCTATTTTTCCGAAACGTTAACCAATGAAAAGAGTCAAGGCAGAAAATTAGGATTCATCGCACAAGAGATCGGTAGGGAAATCAACACGCTTGGATCCAAATCCAATCATGCTGCCATGCAAAAAATCGTCGTACAGATGAAAGATGAATTAGAACAAATAAAAGAGCAAATATTAAACGTTTTATAATTTTTTACACACTCATGAAAATTGGTATTTACCCGGGTTCTTTTAACCCTGTCCACATTGGACATTTACTCCTTGCGAACTATGCCGCAGAATACGGCGAATTTGATGAAATCTGGTTTTTAATTACACCGCAAAACCCACTCAAAAAGTCATCCGACCTGTTGGATCAAAATCTCCGGTTAGCTTGGTTGGAAAAATCGATCGGCGACTATCCAAAATTTAAAACTTGCACTATCGAATGGGAAATGTCTCAACCGACTTATACAATCAACACGCTTCAACGCCTGCGGATTATGTATCCGGATTATACATTCGAATTAATTATCGGTTCCGACAACTGGGAAACAATCCATCGATGGAAAGATTATCAAATCATTCTGAAAAATTTTAAAACATGGATATATCCTCGACTCGGTACAGGAAAATTTGTCTTTAATCATCCCAATGTTCATTTGATTAAAGGAGCGCCCAAAATGGAAATCTCTTCCACATTCATCCGGAAATCCATCCGTCGCGGAAAAGATGTCCGTTTCTTTGTTCCTGCAGGCATTTACGAAGAAATTATTGCAAGTAATGCATTAGCTCAGGAATTAGTTTCGGAAGAAATAATAGAAACAAATACTGAAAATTTGTAACACTTATTTTACAAGAAATATGAATTTTTAATATCTTTGTGGTCTATTGCCAAAAATTAAAGTTGATAAGCATGCAAGAATTAAGTGAACAAGAAGTATATCGACGCCAAAGTTTGGAAGAATTGCGAAGTATGGATATTGAACCATATCCGGCAGCCGAATATAAAGTAACTGCTTATTCCTCAGAAATAAAAGAAAACTTCAAAGATGATGCTCCCCGTCGAACGGTTCAGGTAGCAGGCAGAATGATGAGCCGCCGGATTATGGGGAAAGCCTCTTTTATTGAATTGCAAGATTCTGAAGGAAGGATTCAAATATATATTACGCGAGATGATCTTTGTCAGGGAGAAAACAAAGACATGTATAATACCGTATTTAAAAAAGCATTGGACATCGGCGATTTCATTGGAATAAAAGGGTTTGTTTTCCGCACGCAGATGGGAACCATATCCGTTCATGCGGAAGAAATGACCGTATTATCCAAATCCCTGCGTCCGCTTCCAATTGTTAAATACAAAGACGGAGTGGCTTACGATGCTTTTGAAGACCCTGAAATGCGCTACCGGCAACGTTATGTAGATCTGGTAGTGAATGAAAAAATAAAATCTATCTTCATCAAGCGAACGCAAATATTTAATTCCATGCGTTCTTTTTTCAACGAGCATGGCTACATTGAAGTAGATACTCCCGTTTTGCAAAGTATTCCCGGTGGAGCCAACGCCCGACCGTTTATTACTCATCACAACGCTTTGGATATCCCATTGTATTTGCGAATTGCAAATGAATTATACCTGAAACGATTAATTGTCGGCGGATTTGAAGGGGTTTACGAATTTTCGCGTAATTTCCGGAATGAAGGAATGGATCGCACCCATAATCCCGAATTTACAGCATTGGAAATTTATGTGGCGTATAAAGATTACAACTGGATGATGAATTTTACCGAACAAATGATCGAAAGAACCTGCCTCGATGTTTTAGGAACTACCGACGTAAAGGTTGGCGATAATATCCTTCATTTGAAAGCTCCCTACCGTAGGATTACGATGATTGATGCAATTAAGGAAAAAGCAGGCATCGATATCACCGGAATGGACGAAGAAGCGCTTCGCGATGTATGCAGGAAACTAAACGTCGAGCAAAACAAAAGCATGGGAAAAGGGAAACTGATTGATGCAATATTTGGAGAAAAATGTGAATCCCATTTTATTCAACCTACATTCATTATTGATTATCCCAAAGAAATGTCGCCGCTAACGAAGAAACATCGCAGCAATCCGGAACTAACCGAGCGTTCGAATTATTTATTTCAGGGAAAGAATTGGTGAACGCTTATTCCGAACTGAACGATCCGATCGATCAAAGGGAACGGTTTGAAGAACAATTGAAACTTTCAGAAAAAGGAGACGATGAAGCAATGTTCATTGATCAAGATTTTCTACGCGCTTTGGAATACGGAATGCCTCCTACTTCCGGTATGGGAATCGGAATGGACCGATTCGTTATGTTGTTGACCGGACAAACATCCATTCAGGAAGTCCTGTTGTTTCCACAAATGCGTCCCGAAAAAACATATCAAAAAGAAGAATTAACTCAAATCGACTAATTATGCAAATACCTTATAAAATAGGAATTATGGGTGGTGGAAGTTGGGCTACCGCCATCGCTAAAATTGTATCCATGACGCAATCCGATTTCAATTGGTATATGCGCCGCCCTGAGCAAATAGAGGAATTTAAAAATTTTGGACACAACCCGTATTATCTAACCGGAGTGAAATTCAACGTAGATTGCATCACATTCTACAATGATATCAATGAACTTGTCCAAAACATTGATTTGCTGATATTTGCCATCCCTTCTCCTTTTCTCAAACAGCATTTACAGAAACTGAACATACCGATAAACGATAAAATCATTTTGTCGGCGATCAAAGGAATCGTACCGGATGAAAATATGCTGGTTTCCGATTATCTTTCCTCTTTTTACGACGTTTCTAAAAACAATATTGTGGTAGTAGCCGGTCCTTGCCATGCAGAAGAAGTGGCAATGGAACGGCTTTCTTATTTGAATATTGCCAGCATCAATTCGGAAAAATCCGCTCTGATTACGGATATGCTCAGCACACATTTTATTAATACCACGATTTCTCGTGATGTTACCGGTGTAGAATACGCTTCCGTATTGAAAAATGTATATGCGATTGTGTCCGGAATTTGTCACGGCTTAAAATACGGCGACAATTTTCAGGCAATTTTTCTTTCCAATGCCATTCTCGAAATGGAGCGGTTTATCAACACCGTAAATCCCCAACCTCGTAATATCTGCGATTCCACCTATTTAGGCGATTTATTGGTTACGGCTTATTCACGATTCAGTCGAAACCGGATTTTCGGAACAATGATCGGGAAAGGATATTCGGTTAAAACGGCTCAATTGGAAATGGAAATGATTGCCGAAGGATACTTCGGAACTAAATGTATAAAAGAAATCAATAGTAAATACAATGTGGAAATGCCGATATTGGATGCGGTTTATTCCATTTTGTATGAGAAAAAATCGGCAGTTCCGGCAATACGGAAATTGACGGATACGTTCAAATAACCCCCCGCCCCCTAAAGGGGGAGTAAATTATGAATCAATGTCATTGCGGGCTTGACCCGCAATCTCTAATAACGGTATAAATTATGAAGCAAATTAAATTAGATATAAGCAAGGTTTTAGGTTTTATTTCGGAAAAACAAATTTTCGACGGGGCAAAAGCGGCAGAATCTGCGAACGCTACATTGGAAAATGGAACGGGCAAAGGAAATGACTTTCTGGGCTGGTTGCATCTGCCTTCCTCGATTACGGAAGCTACGCTGAATGAAATTCAGGAAACAGCCGACGATTTACGCTCTAAATGCGAAGTCGTGATCATCATCGGTATTGGAGGAAGTTATCTTGGAGCTAAAGCAGTAATTGATTCGCTTTTAGGTTCTTTCGACAATTTGAGTAACAAAAAACCGCTGATTGTTTATGCCGGTCATCAAATAGGAGAAGATTATTTGCACGAACTGTCCGAATTTCTAAAAGAAAAATCGTTTGGAATCATTAATATTTCCAAATCCGGGACTACTACCGAACCGGCGCTTGCTTTCCGCCTGCTGAGAAAACAGTTGGAAAATGCAGTCGGAATTGCCGAAGCCCGGAAACGCATCATTGCTATAACCGACAGGGAACGCGGCGCTTTGCGCACATTGGCAACGCAAGAAGGATATAAAACATTCGTTATTCCCGATGATGTGGGCGGACGTTTTTCGGTATTAACTCCGGTTGGTTTATTGCCGATCGCCGTTGCAGGTATCGATATTCGGCAATTGGTTGCAGGCGCTGTGGATATGGAAAAATCTACCGGAACGGATATTCCGTTTGCCCAAAATCCTGCTGCCATTTACGCCGCAACTCGAAATGAATTATACAAACAAGGGAAAAAAATAGAAATACTGGCTAATTTCAATCCAAAACTCCATTATGTTGCCGAATGGTGGAAGCAATTATACGGCGAAAGCGAAGGAAAAGAAAACAAGGGAATCTTTAATGCCGCCGTTGACTTCACTACTGATTTACATTCTATGGGACAATGGATTCAAGAAGGAGAACGCACTATATTCGAAACCGTCCTGTCGGTTGCCCAATCACGTTTTATTGTCGAAGTTTCTGAAGATAAGACCGACATGGACGGTTTGAATTATTTAGCCGGAAAACGAGTGGATTATATCAATAAAATGGCGGAATTAGGAACACAGCAAGCGCACGTTGCCGGAGGTGTTCCCAATATCCGGATTGAAATCCCCGAATTAAACGAATTTTATCTCGGACAATTGCTTTATTTTTTTGAAAGAGCATGCGGAATCAGCGGATACTTGCTGGGAGTCAATCCTTTCAACCAGCCCGGAGTAGAAGCATATAAAAAGAATATGTTCGCGCTTCTGAAAAAACCCGAATGCTAAAATTCGTCTTCTTCGATATGGACGGAGTCTTATACGACTCAATGCCGAATCATGTCCAAGCTTGGAGTGAAACCTTATCCGCGTGGGGATTCAAATCCAAGTTGGAAGATTTTTACTTAATGGAAGGTCGTACCGGTAATTCCACCATTGACATCGTCGTTAATCAGAATTTGGGACGAAATGCAACAGAAGAAGAAAAAGAAACCATCTATACTCAAAAAGCCCAGCGATTCGTTGAACTGAACGTAACTCCGACACTGATACCGGGCGCTTGGGAAGTATTGGAAAAAGTCAGGCAACTCGGATTAAAACGAATGGTAGTAACCGGATCCGGTCAACCCACTTTATTTAATAGCCTTGACGAACATTTTCCCGACTTTTTTGAACGTGATTTAATAGTCACCGCCTTCGATGTTCAATACGGCAAACCGCATCCGGAACCCTATCTTATGGGATTAAAAAAAGCAAACGTCAAAGCGGAAGAAGCGCTCGTAATCGAAAATGCGCCTTTAGGAATCGAATCGGCAGTAGCTGCCGGAATCTATACCATTGCCGTAAACACCGGACCGCTTCTGGACGAAGTTTTGCTGAAAGCAGGAGCCGGCGCTATATTTCCGTCCATGAAAGCGTTGGCGGAAAGTGAAATTTGGGAGAGGTTGAGAGGTTGAAAATTTTGCTTGGTCGTCTGTGTGTAATGTTAAAAATTTCAGCTATATTTGCATGAAAATATTTTTATATGAAAAACGAATTTCGGAATAAACTTATACTCGGCGACAATTTAATCGAATTGCAAAAATTACCCGATGAGAGTGTGGATTTAATCTATTTAGACCCACCGTTTTTCAGCAACAAAACGTATGAAGTTATTTGGGGCGATGACGGCGAAAAACGCAGTTTTGACGACCGTTTTGCAGGCGGAATCGACCATTATATAAGTTGGTTGAAAATTCGTGTGCGACAAATGTACAGGGTATTGAAACCCACAGGAAGTATTTTCCTGCATTGCGATGGGCACGCTAATGCCGAAATTAAAGTCGATATTCTCAATAAAATATTTGGACGGAATAATTTCAGAAATGAAATTGTTTGGTGTTATAAAAAATGGTCTGTAGCAGAAAAGATGTTTTCAAGGAATCACGATAACATATTTTTTTATACGAAAACGAATAATTACACATATAATCAGTTATTTCAAGGCAGAGCAGAATCTACGCTAAAACGGTTTCAAGATAAAAAAATTGTTTCGGGTTATGATGAAAAAGGGAATCGTATTCCTTCAAAAACTACAGAAGAAGAGTCGCAAGGCGTAAAAATGTATGATTGGTGGGATATTCCCATTGTGCCTCCTTCGGGAAGAGAACGCATAGGATACCCAACGCAAAAACCCGAAGCATTGTTGCAACGTATTATTGAGGCGACGACCAACGAAGGCGACACTGTGCTTGACCCTTTTGTCGGAGGCGGAACAACCATTTCGGTGGCTGAAAGATTAAACCGCAAATGGATTGGAATAGACCAGTCGGTTATGGCTGTAAAAGTTTCAGATTTACGCCTGAAAAAGAGAGTTGAAGAAAACAAATTATTTGCACAGCCGTATGATGTAATTTTGCCGACATTCAACTTAAAGGAATTAATGGAAGACGACGGCAAAAAATTTGAGATATTTATTATTGATAAATACGGCGGAATCCCAAATCTAAAAGGCGGGAAAGACCTTGGAATTGACGGTCATACTCAAATCGGCACTCCGATTCAAGTAAAAAAATGGAAAAAACCAATAGGCAGAGAGGTGCTTGACTCTTTTGTAACAGCCATTCAACGAGATGATAAAGCATTGTTTGAAAAAAACAGAAAAGAAGGACAAATTTGCGGTTTTATTATTGGCTTTGACTTTTCAAAAGATTTAATCAACGAAGTTGCCGCCTTGGAAAACAGAGAAAACATTATCATAAAATTGAAATATATCAAAGATATTATTCCATACTCAAACCCGCCGAAAGTTGATGTCACGAAGAAAGAACTTGAAGATATGAGATACCGATTTACCGCACAGGCAGAAAGTAAAATCGGAATTGATTTTTTTGCTTGGGATTTTGAACATACCGAAAAAGCGTTCAAAGCAGATGTGATAATGGACAAAAAAGGCGAACAAGAAAAGAAATTTGCAGAAGGAGAGCACCAAATAGCAGTTAAAGCAGTTGACAAACAGGGGCTTGAAGGTGTGAAAGAACTCAAAATAAAAGTAACGAAGAAATCGAAAAAATAGAATAGTAATGATAACAACGGTTACAAATTTCGGTGATAGCTTAGGAGTTCAATTTCCAAAACTATTGTTGAAAAAGGAACGCAAAAAACACATCACAACAAAAGAACGGATTGCTGCCTTTTGCGGAACAATAGATAATGTGCAAGCATCAGAGATAGAGTGTGGAGAACTATAAGGCAAGGAATAGGATATCCCCCCTTGTCACTCGTCACCCGTCACTAAAAAAGATTTTCCCCATTTCCTTTGCCATTTCCCAAAAAGTTCGTACCTTTGCAAGCCGATTATTATCCAAATATGTAAGTGTTTGATTGTAGCCTTTTTATTCCAAATTGAGATTCAAGTCAAAAAGGAAACAAACCAGACAAGTGATGATTATTAACAAATAAAAAATTAAAAGTAGTGGATACGTTAAGTTATAAAACTATCTCTGCTAACAGAGCAACTGTTAACAAAGAATGGGTTGTTGTCGATGCAAACGGGCAATCGTTGGGACGTATTGCATCCAAAGTAGCAAAACTCCTGCGGGGCAAATATAAACCGGATTTCACTCCTCATGTCGATTGTGGGGATAACGTGATCATTATCAATGCCGATAAAGTGATTCTAACCGGCAATAAATGGACCGATCGTATTTATCTTTCCCATACCGGTTATCCAGGAGGACAAAGAGAAAGCAGTCCGGAAAAACTCTTCAAAAAAAGTAGCGATCGCTTGTTTCGTAAAGTTGTAAAAGGAATGCTTCCTAAAAACCGTTTGGGAGATCAGCTTCTTTCCAACCTCTACGTATATGACGGAAGCGAGCACAAACATGAAGCGCAACAACCTCGATTAATAGATATTAATTTACTTAAATAATTACAATGGAAGTAATAAATGCATTAGGAAGACGCAAAGCAGCCATTGCGCGCGTATATGTAAAAGAAGGATCAGGTAAAATAGTAATCAACAAACGCGCATTCGAAACCTATTTTCCTTCTTCTCTGTTGCAATATGTTGTGAAACAACCGCTTAATAAATTAGGCGTTGCCGAATTATACGACATCACAATCAACTTGCAAGGAGGAGGATTTAAAGGTCAATCGGAAGCTGCCCGTTTGGGTATTGCCCGCGCCTTAGTAAAAATCAAACCGGAAGATAAACCCGCTCTGCGTGCGGAAGGTTTTATGACCCGCGACCCGCGTGAAGTGGAAAGGAAAAAACCCGGAAGACCCAAAGCAAGAAAACGTTTTCAATTTTCAAAACGTTGATATTACCCCCTGCCCCCTAAAGGGGGAAACAGCGATTTTGAAGTCCCCTTTAGGGGATTTAGGGGTATAGTTTAGTATCTAAACCGGTTAGGACTTATTCCGCAAGTCGATTGTCGAATAACTACCTGGTGGTTGATTAAGTAAAAGAATGTAAACAAATAAAAATTAACAATGTCAAGAGTAACATTTGAACAATTATTGGACGCCGGCTCGCATTTCGGACACTTGAAAAGAAAGTGGAATCCCGCGATGGCTCCCTACATTTTTATGGAACGTAATGGTATCCATATTATTGACTTACACAAAACAGTCGTAAAAGTTGATGAAGCGGCGGCAGCGCTGAAACAAATCGTTAAATCGGGACGCAAAGTCTTATTTGTATCCACGAAAAAACAAGCCAAACAAATAGTCGGAGATAAAGCCATTTCCATTGGTATGCCTTACGTAACAGAACGTTGGCCCGGCGGAATGTTGACTAATTTCCCCACCATTCGCAAAGCGGTAAAAAAGATGACAACCATTGACAAAATGGCTAAAGACGGAACTTTCGACCAACTTTCCAAACGGGAAAAATTGCAAATTACCCGTCAACGGGCTAAATTGGAAAAAAACTTGGGTTCTATTGCCGATTTGAATCGCCTACCTTCCGCATTATTCGTAGTCGATGTAATGAAAGAACACATCGCGGTTGCTGAAGCCAATCGTTTGGGTATTCCGGTATTCGCCATGGTAGATACCAATTCCGACCCGACCCCGATCGATTTCGTAATTCCTGCCAACGACGATGCAACCAAATCCATCGAAGTTATTTTAACTGCACTCTGTGAAGCTATTACCGAAGGATTGGAAGAACGAAAAATCGAAAAGTTAGATACGGTTTCTGAAAACGAAGAACAACAACCCACCCGGCGGGAAAGAAAAGCCAAAGCGGTAAAAAAAGCAATTATCGCTAAAGACGACGAAGCAGCGCTTAATGCGAATATTGCAAGCAAATTTGTAAAAGAAGAAGATTGATTCAATTAAGAATTAAAAATTAAAAATTAAAAAAAGGCAAGATAATATGGCAGTAACAATGGCAGATATTACGCATTTGCGTAAAATGACCGGTGCAGGAATGATGGATTGTAAAAATGCACTGACTGAAGCTGAAAACGATTTTGAAAAAGCAATCGAAATCATTCGTAAAAAAGGAAAAGCCATAGCGGCAAAACGTGAAGATCGCGAAGCTGCGGAAGGTTGCGTTTTAGCTGCAATCGATGGTAATTTTGCAGCAATCGTGGCAGTGAAATGCGAAACCGACTTTGTGGCTAAAGGTCCGGATTTTATTGCTTTGACAAAAAATATTCTGAATGCGGCGCTGGCAAACAAACCGGCTGACGCAGAGGCTTTATTGGCAACTTTAATCGACGGACGTCCGGTTTCGGAATGGATTATCGATCGTATCGCCGTTACAGGAGAAAAAATGGAATTGGGCGCTTATGAATATCTTACAGCTCCTACCACCATTGCCTATATTCATCCGGGTAATAAATTAGCTACGATTGTCGGACTCAATCAGCCGAATGTTGAAAATCAAGTGGCAAAAGACGTAGCCATGCAGGTAGCGGCAATGAACCCAATCAGCGTGGACGAATCAACCGTTCCCGCCGAGATTATAGAGCGTGAAAAGAAAATTGCCCGCGAAAAAGCAATCGAACAGGGAAAACCGGAAGCGATCTTAGACCGGATTGCCGAAGGCGCTTTGACTAAATATTACAAAGATTACACTTTGTTAATGCAAGATTTTATAAAGGACGCAAAAATAACCATCAACGATTATTTAAAACAACAAGATAAAAAGTTGACGGTTACAGGATTCAAACGCGTTAATCTGAATGTGGAATAAATAGTTTTTTGAAAGTTTTCATAATTGCGGAAAAGTTGTTCCTTGAGAAAGGAGCAACTTTTTTACATTAGCGTGAAATTTTCAACGCATCCGGCGGCTCTATGCAAAATAAATTGTATTTTTGTATGCTATTATTTTCACTATGCAAGTTAAAATCATTAATAAATCGAAACATATCTTGCCGGAATACGAAACGCCTCATTCCGCAGGAATGGATTTGCGGGCAAATATTGATGCTCCCATTACATTGGAACCGCTGGAACGAGCGCTAATCCCTACCGGACTTTTTATCGAATTACCCATTGGATATGAAGCGCAAATCCGCCCAAGAAGCGGTCTGGCAATCAAACATGGAATATCGCTGGCGAATGCGCCCGGAACCATTGATTCGGATTATCGTGGAGAAATTAAAGCAATTGTAGTCAATCTTTCCAATACGCCTTTCGTGATTAACGACGGAGAACGTATTTGTCAAATGGTAATCGCTCATCATGAGCGCATAACGTGGATAGAAACCGATCAATTAACGGAAACCGTTCGCGGAGCCGGAGGATTTGGTCATACCGGAGCCGGATAAAAAATAAATATATGAAGCAAACAATCATTTTATTGCTATTCGTTTGTTGTTTCTCAACCGCAGGAGCAGAAGATAAGCGGTCGACGCTTGAGGATTCAACATATCAAACCCGGAAAAAGTTCGACTACTTTTTCTTAGAAGCTTTGCGACTGAGAGAAAATGATAAACACAGCGAAGCCTACACTGCCTTGCACTATGCTTTGAAAATCGACTCAACATCTTCGGCTGCATTGGCTTTGCTGGCAAACTATTACCTGTTTTTACAACAAGATTCCTTAGCAGTCGATGCATTACAAAAAGCCGTAAAATACAGTCCTCAAAATTATAATTACAAGGTTTTCTTAGCAAGTTTCTATCGAGAAACGGGAAATCTTGCCGAAGCCACCCGGCTTTATGAAGATTTAGTAGCCGAGCAACCGACAAAACCTGAATTGAATTTTTATCTTAGCGATTTATATCTAAAGCAAAATCAAATGGATAAAGCAATACAATCACTTGATGCCTTAGAAAATACAATCGGAATGAATGAAGCGCTTTCCATGCAGAAATATAAATTATACCTCGCAGTGGAACAAACGGATAAAGCAGTAAATGAACTTGAAAAATTAGCAGCCAAATTTTCATCGGATGCCAAATATCAAACGCAAATCGGCGATTTTTACTTGGAGAGGGATAATCCGGATAAAGCATTGATATACTACGAAAAAGCGCAAAAAATTAATGCGCAAAGTCCTTACTATATTATTTCTATGGCAAATTACTATGAAAAAAAAGGCGACACGGAAGCGGCAATTAATGAAATCGAATTAGCCATGAAAAATACGCAAATAGATATCGATACAAAAATATCTATTTTGGGAAAATACATCGGAGGTTTATTGTCGAATAAAAAAAACATTGAATTAGCTAATTCCTTGTTTGAAACGCTTATGGCGGAACATTCCCAAGAAACGGATCTCAACCTGATGTATGCTCAATTTTTGTTGTCACAAGAAAAATGGGAAGAAGCACGCCCTCAACTTCAAGTGGTTACGGGAGCTGATCCCGAAAATTTACTCGCATGGCGACTGTTAATGAATATTGCCATTAAAGAAGAAAAAACCAATGAACTGATCGGGATTTGCGATTCGGCTTTGGCTGTTTTTCCCGATAATGCCGAGTTTCATTTTAATAAAGGCTTAGCCTATTATCAAATAAAGAACTATCCGGAAGCTTTGGCTGCTTTTCAGAAAGGTATTCAATACATTCCGGAAGACGACAATGCTTCGCTCTCGAATTTTTACGGTCAGATCGGCGATCTGTACCATCAGATGAATAAAAAGGAAGAAGCCTATCAAGCTTATGATAAAGCGCTGGAATACAACGAAAACAATGTGTTTGTCCTCAATAATTACGCTTATTTTCTGAGCTTGGACAAGGAACAATTAGATAAAGCAGAACGAATGAGCGCCAAATGCCTCAAATTACAGCCGAAATATGCCACTTACATAGACACATACGCTTGGGTATTCTTTCAAAAAGGAAATTATTCGTTAGCTAAGTTTTATATCGAAAGCGCTATCTCGAACGGTGGAGAAGAAAGCCCCGATATTCTGGAACACTATGGCGATATTCTTTATCAATCGGGAAATACGGATAAAGCCGTTGAACAATGGGAAAAAGCTTTAAATGTCAAAAAAGAAGCGGGAGAGGAAGATACAACGCTATTGGAAAAGAAAATAGAAAACAAAATGTATTATGAAACGAAATAAAAAGCTGGAATATTTGCTTTTGTTAGCAGGAATAATCATCCTTTTTAACGGCTGTAAAACCAATCATTCTACTACTTCTACGGCTTTATCGAAAATGGGAAAAGAGGACAGAATAGAATCTATTCAATATCAGTCTATTCCATTTAAAACTTTGTCTTCTTCGTTGCGTTTTTCCCTCAAACAGGGAATGAACAAAAGTACCATTTCCGCCAATGCCCAATTGCGAATTATTAAAGATCAAATGATCCAGCTTTCTTTGCGAATTCCATTTTTGGGAACTGAAGTTGCGCGAATCAGTATTACGCCGGAACAAATCATTATCATCGATCGGATTAACAAACGCTATGTTTCGGAATCCATGCAAACGGTTAAAAAGAAAGCATCGTTCGATTTTGATTTTTACAGTTTGCAAGCTCTATTTACGAATCAGTTATTTATCGCCGGTAAATCGTCGATGTCCCCGAAAGATTACAACACTTTCAATTGGAGCGAGGATAATTTTCATGTCAAATTGAATAATACGGATAATCAAGGGATTCATTACGATTTTGTCAGCGACTTCACGAATCGGATCATTCAAACGGAAATGTATAAAAATAAAAAGAACGCCAACCTGAATTGGTTATACAAGGATTTCAGGGTAGCTTCCAATAACCGATTATTCCCAATGAAGATGACGATGGAATTAACCGTTCCAAATAATCTGATTACGTTGAATCTGACATTCAACACTGTGGACGTTGATACTCATTTTGAATTGGATTCCTCAATTCCAGATAGTTATCAGCCCATCGAAATTGAACAAATAATCAAACTGATTCAAACCTTTCAATGAAATTTAGACTGTTTATATATCTGTTATTCTGCGTTTTCTCGTTGACAGCCCAGCAGTCGATACGAGTCCGGGAGTTGGAAAAAGAGCGATTGGCTACTTTAGCCGAAATCGAAGAAACGAACCGGTTATTAAAAGAAAACACCCTCACCATAAGCAATGCTCTGAATCGCTTGAATTTATTGATTCAGCAAATAAATTCAAGGAAGAAAATTATTCAACTGTTGGACGAGGAAATTACTTCTTTAGATGAAGATATTCACTTCAAGGAAACGCAAGTCCAATCGTTAGAAAAAGATTTTGACACAAAAAAGCAGCATTATGCCGTTTCTATACGAAAAATGTATTTACATAAAAAGAATATCGACAATCTGCTGTTTATTTTTTCTTCAGAAAGCTTTACCCAATCGTTTCACCGGATGATGTATCTGAAAGCGTATTCCAGCTGGCAAAAAAAACAAGCGGAAGAGATTGCCAAAAAAGAAAAAACAGTCACTCAAGAAAGAAACCGATTAGTTGCGCAACGGGAAGAAAAACTAAACCTTTTGAACGAACGGCAATCGGAAGAAAATCAATTAGCTAAAGAAGAGGATAACAAAAAAAACGAAATAAATACGCTTGAAAAAAACAAGAAAAAACTTCAAGATGATTTAGTAAAAAAAGAAAAGCAGGCGAATGCATTAAGCCAGCAAATAGAAAAAATCATTGCCGAAGAAGTTTCAAAATCCGAAAAAGCAGCTAAATCCCCCAACGGAGAAAATCGAACAGCAGAGAAAAAAGGCGGTTATGCAATGACGGAAAGCGAACGGGCTTTATCTTCTACTTTTGTCGATAACAAAGGAAAACTTCCTTTTCCTTTGCAAGGAAATTATAGAATTGTAGGATATTTTGGCGTACATCCGCATAAAGAATTGTCGAATATTGTAACAAACAATAACGGTATTGATATTGAAACCAATCCCGGAAATGAAGCAAGATCCGTTTTCAAGGGAGTTGTTTCTCGTATATTCACTTTTCCGGGATATAATAATTCCATCATTGTCCGGCATGGTAATTATTTAACCTTGTATTCCAATATCGACCAAGTATATGTTAAACAAGGAGATAATGTAACGACAGGGCAAACGCTCGGAAAGATTTACACGGATAATGAAAAAGGTTCCACTTTATTGCATTTCGAAATGAGGCAAGATCAAACCAAATTGGATCCTTTGGATTGGATTAAATGAATTATGAATTATGAATTATGAATTGTCAAGTGTCAATTGTCAATCGGCGCTGGTGCTTTTTTCGGGAGGGCAGGATTCTACGACTTGCCTGTATTGGGCAATCCGGCATTTCAATGAAGTGCGAACGCTATGTTTCACTTACGGACAGCGACATTCGAATGAGGTAGAAGTCGCCCGCCAATTGGCAGCAGAAGCAAATGTTCCGTTTCAAGTTCTGGATGCGTCGATAATCAGCCAATTAGCCGACAACTCGCTGACCAATCATACTTTAATAATGGACAAGGAGAAACCGGAAAATTCTTATCCCAATACCTTTGTTCCGGGGCGCAATTTGTTTTTTCTTACTTTCGGCGCTGTAATCGCCCGGAAGTATGGAATCAGAAATCTTGTTACCGGTGTTTCTCAAGCCGATTACAGCGGTTATCCCGATTGCCGCGATACCTTTATCCGTTCGGCGAATGCAACTTTGAATCTCGCGATGGATGAACAATTTATCATCCACACTCCGCTCATGTGGCTGAGTAAAGCGGAAACTTGGGCGTTAGCCGACGAATTGGGCGTTTTCGAAATCGTTAAAAATAAAACATTGACTTGCTACAACGGAATCATTGCCGACGGTTGCGGACAATGCCCT
>Ga0123357_10003900_pt1 | contig 17312 bp, 13 predicted proteins | sample TergutEmb28metaG_FD_89873 | JGI IMG/M metagenome (GOLD analysis project Ga0123357, IMG submission 89873) | Embiratermes neotenicus P4 segment gut microbial communities from Petit-Saut dam, French Guiana - Emb289 P4 | ecosystem: Host-associated > Arthropoda: Insects > Digestive system > Gut ... | reverse complement strand
TTTCGCGAACTCGCCGTCAAAGCCCTTGAGTCCGTCAAGGCTGTCCTTCACCTCGCCGATGGCTGACAGCGCCGACCCGCCTTCGTCTGAGCGCTCGCCGGACAGCAGCCCATAGGCGTTCGCGAGCGCTTCATAAATCTTTTCGCTGCTCTGCATGATCCAGATCCGGGCTTCCAGTTCATCGTCCTCCCCCGGATTGAGCCGCGCGCCGTCGATCTCCTTGATCTCATAGCGCAAGAAGTCCAGCTCGCGCTCGGCGATGGCCGCGTTTTTCAAAAGCCCGTCAAGCCGCTCCCGGGCAGCCTTGCACACATGGAACGCCGCGGCTGCGCGTTCCGCCGCCGGCGCTATTTCCACTCGTCCGAAAGCGTCCAGCAACCCGAGATGCCGGTCCGGCACGAGCAGGCTCTGGTGGTCATATTGACCGTGGACGTCGACATGGCCTGCCGTGAACGCCTCAAGCTGGGCAAGCGTCACGATCTCACCGCCGGCTTTGCACAGCGATTTGCCCGCCGCGCCGATTTCCCGCGTCAGGATTTCCGGCATCTCTTCGCCGTCGGTCACGAGCGTGATGACGGACCGGTCAGTGCCGGAGCGCACCATGGATTTGTCCGAGCGCCCGCCGAGCGCCATGCTCACCGCTTCGATCACGATGGACTTGCCCGCCCCGGTCTCGCCCGTGACGACGGAAAGGCCCGAAAAGAACTCAGCCTCGAGCTCTTTGATGATCGCGAAATCTTTGATGAATACCCTGAATATCATTTACGCTTTATTGGCTCAAAAGTTCATCGAACCGGGAGTCGATCACAGACGCGTTTTTTGCGTCGTCGCAAATGAGCAGCACCGTATTGTCGCCCGCAATAGTCCCCAGAATATGCGGGAACTCAAGCGAATCGATCGCTTCACACGCGGCGTTGGCGCACCCGGTCAGCGTTTTTACGACGATCAGATTCCCGGAATATGCAACGGACTGTATCGTGTCTTTGAAAATCTTGATGAAGCGGTCGTTCGTCTGCTTTGTATTCTGCTCCGGTAAAGTATATTTGTATTGTCCCGACGGCATAAGGGTTTTGACCAGTTGAAGCTCCTTGATATCGCGTGAAATCGTCGCCTGCGTCACGTCAAAACCGCTTGTTTTCAAGAGTTCCGCAAGCTTTTCCTGTGTGTCGATTTCATTCTTTGAAATCAGTTCGACGATTTTGTTTTGTCTCGTATAACGCATCTGTCCCTCCTTTTTGCATGATTATGCAGTCAGTATACACTCTTATCATTCGCCGTTCAATTGGTGAAGCGCTGACCGGATCCTCGTCATATGTATACGATACCATATATTACCATGATGTCAAGCTCCCCCGGCCATGAAAACCCGGCTCCTGTGTACGGAAAAGACCTCGTCTGCGTACGCAAAAACAGCGCCAAGGGATTTCCCCCGGCGCTGCTTTATCATTGGTGTTGTTTCGAGGCCCGGCTATTCAGCCAAGGCCCTATTCGCCCCCTTAGTCCTCGTCGTCCTCGTCATCCGCCTCATCGTCGAAATCCGCTTCGTCGTCAGACTCTTCTTCCGATTCTTCGTCGGAAGCGTCGTCGGCAGCCTCGAATTCATCGACGGCGTCAAGCGCGAGGGCTTCGGCGACAGCGGCTTTTTCATCCGCTTCTTCCAGAAGCTCTTCGGCGGCAGCGGCTTTCTCTGCGGCCTCTTCCATGAGCTCTTCCGCCACAGCGGCTTCTTCGGCGGCCTCCGCCTGCAGCTCTTCAGCTATAGCGGCCTTGTCCTCAGCGTCCTCGATGAGAATCTCCGCCGCGACTATATCTTCCGCGGCCGCTTCAACAGCAGCTTCTTCAACAGCAGCTTCTTCAGCCTGGGATTCTTCCTCTTTCGCCGGCGCGGGGGCGTGAGCCTTCGACGCGTCGTCGTCGGACGGCTTGTCCAGCGTCTCCTTGATCGACAGGCTTATGCGCTTGCGCACCGAATCGATCTCAAGGATCTTTGCCGAGACTTCCTGGCCCAGTTCGAGCTCTTCCGAAATATCCGTCACACGCCTGAACGCGATTTCAGAGATATGCACCAGGCCGTCGAGACCCGGTTCGATCTCGACGAACACGCCATAATCCTTGATCTGCACAGCCCGGCCATGGATCACCTGGCCGACATGGTACTTCTCGTTGATGATGGTCCAGGGTTCAGGCTGGTTCTGTTTGTATCCCAGTGAGATCTTTTCCTTCTCCTTGTTCATGGACAGGATCTTGACCTTGATTTCCTGGTCGAGTTCAAGCAGGTCGGAGGGATGGCGCATCTTGCCCCATGAAATCTCCGAAATATGCAGCAGTCCGTCCACGCCGCCGATGTCGACAAACGCGCCGTAATCCGTGAACCGCATGACCTTTCCGGTGATGACGTCGCCGACGGAAAGCTGGTCCCAAATCTCCTGCATACGCTTTTGGCGCTCCTCGTTCAACACGGCCTTGTGCGAAAAGACGACCTTGTTGCGCTTTTGGTCGAGCCTGATGACTTTGACCGGAAGCGTCTGCCCGATGAATTCTTCAGCCTTCTCAATATAACGGTCTGATAGTTGGGAAAACGGGATAAAGCCGCCGACTTCGCTGAACATGGCGATCACGCCGCCTGTTACCTCGCGCGAAACTTTTACCTCTATCGGCGTCTTGTCCTCGTACGCCTGTGATATCGTTTCCCAATGCTCGCTTACTACCACGCGCTTCTTTGACAAGAGGATGTTACCTTCACCGTCGTCATTTTTCATGACCTTGGCCTGGACTTCGTCGCCTTCCTTGTACATGTCTTGCAGCGTCTGCCCCTCTTCCAGGGTGACTTCACTCTTGGGGATCACGCCGTCTTTCTTACATCCAAGATTGACTGTGACTTCACTGTCCGTGACCTGGATCACTTCCCCAGTTACGATATCGCCATTGCGCGGCAGTCTGGTAGATCTTTCGATCTCTTCCATGAACTCGTGCATGGGGTTGGTCTCGTAGTTCTCGCTTCTAAATTCGCTCATCGATGAAATAACCTCCTCAACAATATGGTTGGGCGTTGACGCGCCCGCAGTTAGCCCCAATTTATCACATCCATCCAAATGTTTCAATGAAATTTCATCACTATTCTCAATAAATATTGCGCGTTTACTACCAGTTTTTTTGGCGATTTCATATAATTTTTTTGTATTGGAGCTGTGTTTGTCCCCGACAACGATCACGCAATCGACTTCCCCTGCGAGTTTTCGGCATGCGTCCTGCCTGAGCGCGGTCGCGTCGCATATCGTATTGTTGAGCTTTGCGGGTATCTGAACACGTTCATTTTTCTCTTCGGTTTCGCTGAAACAACGGGCGATTTCCTCAAACGCCTCCTTGTCAAACGTAGTCTGCGACACCACAAACGGAGTCTCGCGAAGAGCCGCGGCCTCGGCGGCCAGCCGCCTGGCGCCGTCAGCGTCCTCTATCACGGCCGCGCGGTCCCCGCCGCCCCAAGCCTTGACCGCCTGTACTTCCGGGTGCGCCACGTCCCCCACGATCACAACATGCTCGCCGCGCGCATCTGCGGCCAGCGCCAATTCGTGTATCTGCGCGACTTTAGGGCAGGTTGCGTCTATGACGCGCAGCCCCTTGGCCGCCGCCAACTCGAAGAACGCCGGGCCTTCGCCATGCGAGCGCACAATCACGGTCGCGCCGTTCGGCACGTCTTCCAGGCGCCCGGCTACGCGCAAGCCCTTTGCTTTCAGCTCCGCCATCACATTTTCATTGTGTATGATCGCCCCGACCGACCAGACAGGAGAGGCCTGCGGCGGAGCCGCGCCGCCCGCTTCCGCGAGCGCCATATTCGTCATGCGGATCGCCCGGTCGACGCCCCCGCAAAACCCCATATATTCAGCTCGGATGATTTCCATTTAGCGCGGTCGTCACATGCAGTCGCAGCACATATCGGCGCAGCAAAAACATTGCAGCCCATAACAAAACATCCGCTCAGGGTCATTGTATCCGCGGCCGGCCGAACCCGCCTGATAATTCCGGGTTTGGGCGAGTACTGAATTCAGCGTGTTCCGGTATTCGTAGTTTTGAGGCTCCATGCTTACGGCGGTCTGCAGCCCCTGCATCCCCTCGTTGTACCAGCCGCGCCTGATATTCAGCACGCCGAACAAATAGTACCACTCGGCGCCGCGTGAGCCCACGCGCCCGAGCCGCGTTTCCGCGTCGCGCAAATCCCCCCGGTCAATAGACTTCCTTACCTCGCGGAATTCCGCGGCGTCATCACCGGAATAGGGCCCCGCCCCGCTGTAAGCGGTATCGTTGCCGTAGGAAGGGCCGCCGTTCCATCCGCGTGAGCTGCCCGGCCCATACTGAGTCCCGCCCCTGTTCCTGCCGCCTCCCGAACCAGCCATGAGCGTTTCGTAAGCCTCGTTGATCTCGCGGATCTTTTCCTCCGCGAGATCATTCAGCGGATTGTCCTGATAGCGGTCCGGGTGATACTTTTTTACCAGCTCTCTGTATGCCGCCTTTATCTCTTCCTGTGTCGCGCCCGGTTTCAGCCCGAGCACCTCGTATGGGTTATTTGCCATATATCCTCATCGTATTCTATAGTTGATAGTCTTTGATCTCAATATCCGCTTCATCATCGGGCATATCGCCGGACACGCCATCGTCCCCCGGTACAAACAACACCTTTACAGAAAACTCATTACGGTCACGCATCAGCCCGAACGCGGCCTTGCCCTCTTCGAGCGGAAAGACATGCGTGATGAACCCCGCAAGGTCGAGTATGCCGCTTTCCATATAGAAAATGGCTGTTTTCCAATTGTTTTCGCGTTCCCCGAAGTCTGAATCGCAGGTTCCAGCCAATGTCAGCTGCTTGCGCAAAATCTGCTTATAGTCATGCTGCTTCAAAAGCATTTCCCCCGAGGGATTGCCCAAAAGCACGATCGTGGCGAAAACGCCGGCCGCCCGCAGACAGCCTGCCACCGAGGCCGGGGCGCCGGCCGCGTCGATGCAAACGTCAGCGCCTCTTCCCATCGTCAATTTCAGGATTGTCTCGATATACCCCTCCTCTTTCGGGTTCAGCGCATGATCAAACCCCTGATTGCGCGCAAAAGCCAGCTTTTTCTCGTCCGTGTCAAGCAGGACCACATCCGCCCCTTCGCCGCGCGCGAGCTGCGCGATGATGAGCCCGATCGCGCCCGCGCCGAAAATACACACCGTATCGCCTTTGCGCACATAGGCTTTCCCCAGTGCGTGTATAGCCACGGCGCAAGGTTCCGCCATCACGGCCCACGAGTTTTTCACATCGTCGGGGATCATGATCAGGTTCCAAGCCTTCACCGCGATATACTCGGCGAACGCGCCGTTACGGCGCAGGCCATAATAATCATAATCCACGCACGCCGTATAGTTTTCCTCTTTGCAGGCTTCGCAGGCGAAGCACGGCAATATGGGAAAGGCCGTCGCCCGTTTGCCGATAAGGGCCTTGTCGATATCGGCGCCGGTCGACACGACCTCGCCTACAAATTCATGCCCCGGAATGATCGGGTATTGGTAATCCCCTTTTTTATAAACCTGCGGTACGTCCGAGCCGCAAATCCCGGCCGCGATCACTCTCAGCAATACCTCATCCGCCGCGAGATCCGGCACAGGTACGTCTTCGCAACGAAAATCTCCCGGCCCATACAATTTTAACGCTTTCATATCTTTACCCAGTAGCCCTCCGATTGTCACCATTGATAATATTTTTTAACTTTTTTCCCCCGAACCGCTTTCATCCGAATCCTGGGCACCCTCCGCAGACTCCGGCTCCGGCGCCTGATCCTGTTCCTGTTCCTGTTCCGGCTGCGCCTCAGGGCCGGCTTCCTGCTGAGGCGGCTGCGTATACTGGCCTGCGGGAGCGGGCGGCGCCGGCATATCATAAGACAAGGCCATTTTGGACGGCCGCTTGTTCAACAGCGCCCCGATGATAAACAGGATCGGGAGCACAAACCCGATACCGATCATGAATGGGCTGCCCGACAGATTTGACGTATTGATATTCGCCGCGGCCGCTGGCGTCGTGCCGTACAACTGCTGTACCGAATTCATCAACTGGGTCAACACCTGTTCCCCCATCGGCGCCATAGCGTGATTGTACAGCGTAGAAAATACCGCCGCCACGAGTTGAATGACGCCCAGCGTGAGCAGGAAATTCGCTTTTCCCGGACGGTTGCAATTGATCAGCCCCAATACACCGATGATCAGTTCCACAGCCCCCGTCACTATCGCGATCGTGCCGATCATATGGAAATATTGTTGCCCAAACGCGTCAAGGCCAAGCCTCGAAGCCATCATCGACCCGGAGCCCATTGATATGAAGCCCCCACCAATAGTGATAGCTCCCAGGATGATCATAATGATAGTGACAACCTTCAGCAAGCCCGATCCTCTTTGTTTGATTTTTGGCTTTTCATTAGCCATTTCCGTTGGCATTTCGTTTCCCCCTTTCTGTGAAAACCTGCGCAATTTAAAATTTACATTTTACAGAACATACCCCTTACACACCCTTTATACGCCCGCTTTGGCGCGGCGGCGTTGGTCTGCCCCGGTGAACTGTCCCGTCTTCGGCCTGTACCCCGGAAGCGGCGCCAGCTTTTCGTGGATAGCGTCCAGTATCCAGTCCGCCTGCGGGAAGAAAAACTCGTCGTATTCAAACGGCGGCGTGATCCAGTTTTGCGCGCCTACGACCACTGGCGGCCCGTCAAGCCGGTCAAACGCCAGCTCGGTGATATTGCGCGCCACGTCGCCGATAAACGATCCCCTCGCGCACGCGTCGCTCGCAAGCACGACCTTGCCCGTCTTGTCTACGCTCTCCAGTATCTTCGTATAATCAAGCGGCACGAGGCTGTGCAAATTGATGATCTCGGCCTCGACGCCAAACTCGCGGGAAAGGGTTTCCGCCGCCTCCACAGCTTTGTACAAAGTCGCGCCGACCGTGATGATCGTAAGATCCGTCCCGGCCCTGACAACATTCGTGTCACCGATTTCTATTTCATAGGGCGCGGCAGGGACCCCCCCGGCCAAAAACATCTCGCCCATATCATAGATCCTTTGGCTTTCAAAGAAAACCACGGGGTCAGTACCGTTCAGCGCGGCGGTCATCAGGCCCTTCGCCTCCCACGGCGTTGCCGGGAAGCACACCTTCAGGCCGGGGATATGCGCGCAAAGCGCCGTCCAGTCCTGGCTGTGCTGGGCCCCGTATTTCGCCCCGACGGAGACGCGGAGCACGACAGGCATTTTGAGTATGCCCGCGCTCATAGCCTGCCATTTCGACAATTGGTTGAATATCTCGTCGCCCGCGCGCCCGATGAAGTCGCTATACATCAATTCAGGGATCACGCGCCCGCCCATCATGCCGTACCCTACGGCCGAGCCGACGATGGCGGCCTCTGAGATAGGCGCGTTGAACAGCCGCGTATACGGCAGGATTTCGCCCAAGCCGCGATAGACCGCGAACGCCCCTCCCCAATCGCGCACATCCTCGCCGTACGCTATCAAAGTCGGGTCTTCCCTGAACTTATCGAAAATCGGCTCAAAGACCGCGTCGCGGATATTGTAGAGTTTCAGCTTGCTGACCGGGTTTCCCTCCGCGTCCGTAGCCGCGCGGCTCTTTTCCGCGATCTGTTTGACGCGGCTGCATGTGTACGGGTCCGCAAGGAACGACGGCTCGCCATCCGCGAGCTTCGGCGCCTTCGCGTTCGAAAACATCACGCGCTCAATGATATGGAAATCCTTTTTGAAATCCGCATATGGGGAAAGCCCTGTATCCGCCGCCCAGGAGCAAACCTTTGTCATGCGTTCCTCGGTCTCGGCCAAAAGCCCGTCAAAAAACGAGTCTTCCCTTATACCTGCCCGCACCAGGTCCGCGCGGAATACCTTGATCGGATCGGCCTCGGCCCAGGCTTCGAGCTCTTCTTTGGAGCGGTAAGCGTTCTGGTCCGACGTCGAATGGCCCGAAAGCCTATAGGTCAGCACATCGAGGAAAACCGGGCCTTCGCCACGGTCTATCAGCTCCTTCTTTCTGCGATAACAATCTATGACAGCCAGCGGGTCGTGCCCCCAGACCCGTTCCGCGTGCATCTGGCCCGGTTCCACGCCGGCGCCGATCCGGGCGGGCATATCATACCCCATCGTTTCGCCGCGCGTCTGGCCGCCCATGCCATAGGCGTTGTTCCAGATATTGAAGATGATCGGAAGGCCGCCGGGCTTTTTGTCCTCCCAAAGCGTATGGAACTGATCCATCGCGGAGAAATTGAGCGCTTCCCAGACAGGCCCGCAGCCCAGCGACCCGTCGCCGATATTGCAGACAACGACGCCGGGTTTGTGATTGACGCGCTTAAACAGCGCCGCCCCGGCCGAGATCGCTCCCGAGCCGCCGACGATAGCGTTGTTCGGGTATACGCCAAACGGCAGAAAAAAGGCGTGCATCGAACCGCCCATGCCACGGTGAAAACCGTTTTCCCGCGCGAAGATCTCACAGAGCGCACCATAAAGCGTGAAGTGTATGGCGAGGTCCTTCACGTCCTTTGCCTTATAGACCTTTTCAAGCGCGCGAAGGATCGCGCCGTCCTGAAAGTTTTCCATGATAGCCGTCAGTTCTTCCCCGCTGAGCTTTTCGATCGAGGAAAGCGACTTCGCGAGGATCTCGGAATGGCTGCGGTGGCTTCCAAATATGATGTCGTCCACGCCGAGTATGTAGGCTTGCCCTACAGCCCCGGCTTCCTGCCCGAGCGAAAGATGGGCCGGGCCGGGATATGTCGTTTCGACGCCATTGTATACGCCCTGCGTTTTGATCTTGCTTAGCATGTCCTCAAAGGCCCGGAGTATCGCCATATCCCGGTATATGCGCACCAGACCGTCGTCCCCGAAATCGGCTTTCGCGTCGGCCACGCCCTTTTGATAAGCGTTGACCGGGATGTTTTTGAAAACGATCTCCGACGGCTCCTTGAGCTCCTTAGGGTCAACCAGCAGGGTCTTTGTCATTTTTTCCCTCTTTCCGTTAATTCAATCAGGGCGTCGCGAAAAACTTCGCCGACAGTAGGATGCGGGTATGCGATTTTGCAGGCGGCTATGGCCGACAGTTTTGAGCCGACGAGTATCGCCCCGGACAGAATGATCTCCGAAGCGTATGGGCCAACCATATGGACGCCGATGACGCGGCCGATCCGGCGGTCGGACAACACCTTCAAAAACCCTTCTTTGGAATCATTCTCAGCCAGAAAGCGCCCTGAGTACTGCAAGGGCACATTCGCCACGTCAAACCTGTAGCCTTTTGTCAGCGCCGACTGTTCGGTTTCGCCTACGCCGGCCGCTTCGGGCGACGTATAGATGACCTGGGGGATAGCGTCATAACGCATGAAGTCGCAAACGCCCGTCATATCATTGATCGCGACGGCGGCTTCTCTATACGCGGTATGCGCCAGCATCAGTTTCCCGTTCACATCACCGGCGGCCCAAACTCCGGGTACGCTCGTGCGCATCCGCGCGTCTGTGACGATCGCGCCTTTTTCGATATATATTCCGAGCGTTTCAAGGCCGGCGTCGCCGATCCTCGGCTTACGCCCGATGGAAAGCAATACTTTGTCGGCGTGGATAGTATCTTCTACCGCCGAAGGTTTCAGGACCCGCATGCCGTCCGACTCAAACCCCACGGCTTTTGTCTGCAGCATGAAGCATATACCCAGTTTTTCCAAAGCGCCGCGGAGCGTGTTCGCTACGTCCGCGTCGATATTCCCGCCGATCTCAGGCAGCATTTCGACCACGGTCACCTGCGAGCCGGCTGTCGCGAAATAGTAGGCCAGTTCAAGGCCGATCGCGCCGCCGCCGACAATCACAAGCCGCCCCGGTATATTGTCTATATTCAGTATTTCCCTGCTCGTAAGCGCGAACCCGCTTCCCAGCGCGAATTTCACGCCCTCAATCGCGGGTATGATCGGCTCGGAACCGGTACAGACAAGCAGGCGCGCGCTTTCATAAACAGCGCCGTTCGCTTCTACGGCAAACCCGTTTTCCCCTTTGCTTTTTATCATGCCGCGGGCGCGGATCGCGTCCACCCTTCTCTGCTTGAGTGAAGCCGCTACGCCTCCTGTCAGCTTCTGGACCACTTTGTTTTTTCTCTCAAGCGTTTTTGAGTGATCGAGCGAAATATTGTCGGCGGACACTCCATAGTCTTCGCCGTGTGAAGCCAGATTCTTCAGTTTGGCCGCGTAAATCAGGCTTTTTGTCGGAATGCAACCCTCATTCAGGCAAACGCCCCCAAGATTGCGTTCTTCAAGCAGTAATGTACGAAAACCCGCATCCGACGCTCTTTCCGCTGCGAAATATCCCGCCGGACCTCCCCCCATAATGATAAGGTCATAAATCAAAAGTCACTCCTTTCGGGTTCGAGAGCCAAAGTTTTCCATGAAAAAGCTACAAGCGCGTCGCAAATCTCGGCTACGAAACGTGACGCGGGCGCGCCGTCGACAGCGCTGTGGTCATATGTGAAGGAAAGGCCGATCGCGGGATATACCTCGGGGGTTCGGTCTTTGCCCAGTCGTACGCGTTCAGTCACGCCGCAGATCCCGAGGATCGCCGCCTGCGGGGGGTTGATGATCGGCGTAAAGATCTCCACGCCGGTAGCCCCGAGATTGCTTACGGTGAATGTCCCGCCGGTCAGCCGGTCGGGATTGATACGCCCTTCTTTCGCGGCCGCGGCAAGCGCCTTGACCTCGCCGGAGATTTCCCTCAGGGACTTTTTCTCGGCGCTGAAAACCGTAGGCACCAAAAGCCCGCGCGGCGTATCGACGGCAACGCCGAGGTTGACCGTGAAGTATTTTCTCACGCCCTCGTCCGCGACCAGGGCGTTGATTTCCGGATGCTTCGCGAGTACGCGCGACGTAATGTAAAGGATGATATCGCCGACGGAAACATTGCGGTACCCGAGCGTCTCATCCGTTTTTTTGAATTCCTCTCGCATCGCCAATATCGACGTTGCGTCAAAACTGTGATGGTGCGTGAGCTGCGCGCTCCTGTCCAGCGAGGCTTTCATCGTCTTCGCTATGACCGCGCGGATATTCGAAAACGCCTCGTCGGCATATTTTCTCTCGGGGACGGGCTCAACATGAGGAGCCGGCGGGACCGGCGCCGGCGGCGCTTGCGGTATGGAAGCCGCTTGCAGCGCCTGAGGGGCTGGCGGGACCGGCGGGATGGTATCAGCCGGCGGGGTTGTCGGGATAGTATCAGCCGGCGGGGCTGGCGCGGCCTGAGTGTCCGGCGCCGAAGGGGCTGGCGGGACAGAAACCGCTTGCGGAGCTTGAGGGGCTGGCGGAACCGGAGGGACCGGCGCCGGCGGGGCTGTCGGAATCGTATCAGGCGACGGGGCTTGCGAGGCCTGAACCGCCGGGCCGGGAACAGCCTGTGCGTCAGGTGCTGCGGCCTGCGGGACAGGTGTAGCAGGAACAGCCTGCGCTTCCGGAACCTGCTCAGCCTTCGCGCCTCCGGCGTTCTCCGCCTGCTCGGCAGCCTGCGCAGCGTTTGCCGCCGCTATCACATCCGCTTCAAGTATGCGCCCTCCCGGGCCTGTAGGCGCAGCCGCCCGCAAATCGACGCCGCGCTCCGCGGCAAAATTCCGGGCCCTCGGCGACGCGTTCAGCTGCCCAGGCGCCGCTTTCGCCACATCCACTGCGTCTGAAGGTGGAGCGGCCTGCGCGCCTGCCGCATTGTCGTCCTCTGTTTCTCCATCGCTTTGGGCTGCGTCGCCCTTACCGTGGGCCGCCCGCGACTCCGCTTCGGCCTCGACCCCGGCTATGAGCATCGCGATATCCTCGCCTGCCTCGCCGATGATCGCCACGGGCCTGAGCACCGGAGCCTCGTCCCCCGCCGCGTAAAACTTATGCAAAAGGATCCCGGACGCAGTTGACACGCACTCAAATGTGGCTTTATCTGTTTCGTAATCAAACAGAGCTTCATTGATCGCTACCGGATCCCCAATCTCTTTGCGCCAATTGCCGAAAATGCATGACTCTACCGTGATGCCCTCTTTGGGCATGATGACTATCTGCGCCATGGTTAAGGCTACCTCTCTTCCCTTCCGAAACTTTTCGAATAGCTAATTATGAAGATGTTATCACTTCTGAAAACAAAATCAATAAATGACGCCCAATTTACACAAAACAATAAATTTCTAAGGTTCAACCGCCAGGAATAGCGTTTTCAATCCTTTTTACGCTTTATTGCGGTATCCGGCGACATTGCCGACGCTCTGCAATATATATGTAGGGCCGTAAGGGAACCTGTGCAGATCCTTCCGCCGCGTCACGCCCGAGAGCACCAGCAGGGTCTCAATGCCCGTTTCGATACCCGCTATGATATCCGTGTCCATACGGTCGCCGATCATGACAGCGTCTTCGGAATGCACCCCGAGCATGCGCAGCCCGGTACGCATCATCAACGGGTTCGGCTTTCCGACGAAATAAGCCCCGCGCCCCGTAGCTATCTCGATCGGCGCTACAAGCGCTTTGCACGCGGGGATGATCCCGTCCTCGCTAGGCCCGGTGATGTCCGGGTTGGTACCGATAAGTTTGGCGCCGTTCATCACATGGGTCGTCGCGCGCAGGATCGCGTCATATGTATAATTCCGCGTTTCACCTATTACCACATAGTCCGGATCGACGTCGTTTTGCCCGATGCCCACGTCGTGGAGCGCGTTTTGGAGCCCCGGCCCGCCGATAATATACGCCGTACAGCCCGGCGCCTGGCTTGCCAGAAACCTGGCTGTCGCAAGCGCGCTCGTATAGAAATGCTCCTCGGCCACGTCGAGCCCCATCCTGAGCAATTTTTGCCGGATCTCAAGCGGAGACCTTTCGCTCGCGTTTGTCAGGAACAAAAACTGTTTGTTTTTCTCATGCAGCCATTCGACAAACTCGCGCACGCCCGGCAGGAGCATATCCCCCTTGTAGAGGACTCCGTCCATATCGCATATATAACCTTTTTTGCCGCCGATCCTGTCGATCGCTTCCTGTATTTTCATATTCACCCCTGTTATCCTCTTTTCCGCTTTCCGCTTTCCTCTTTATGATCTATGAATCGTTTTCGCTTTATCATCTATGAATCGTTTTCGCTTTATCATCTATGAATCGTCCCCGCTATCACGGTCAATCGCCGAGCTTATGTATGAACAGGCCGCTGCGCAATTTCGGCTCGAACCATGTCGATTTCGGCGGCATGATCAGCCCCGCGTCGGCGATGTCAAAAAGTTCCCGCATCGTAGTCGGATACATGGCAAAAGCGACTTTCATATCGGCGTCCACGCGCCTTTCGAGCTCTCCGAGCCCCCGGATACCGCCGATAAAATCTATCCGCTTGTCCGACCTCGGATCGCCTATACCGAGAATCGGCGCCAGCGCATTGTCTTGCAGTACGGATACGTCAAGGCGCGCTACCGGATCATTTTCGTCCGCCACGCCCGGCCGCGCCGTAAGCAGATACCACTTCCCTCCGAGATACATGCCGAATGTATGCCTGCACTCAGGTTTCGCGGGCCCGTCGCCCGCGAAGCGTTCGACCTCAAATTTCCGACTCAGCCCGGCGAGAAATTCTTCCTCCGTCAAACCGTTCAGATCAGCCACCGCGCGATTGTAATCGAGTATATCAAGCTGGTCTTCTGGGAAGACAACCGCGAGAAAAAACCCGAACTCCTCGTCGCCCGTCCAGCCGGGACGCTGCCGCCTGCGCAGCTCACCGACCCGCGCCGCGGACGCGCAGCGGTGATGTCCGTCAGCTATATACAGCGCGTCAGCGGCGCGGAAAAAAGCTTCCGCCGCCTCGCTTGCCTCATCGTCCAAAATCCATACTTCGTGCCGCACGCCGTCCTCGGCCGCAAAATCATAGACCGGCTCCCCGCGTACCGCTTTCGCGAGCAGCGCCGAAAAAGCCTCGTCCTTCCTGCTCGCCAAAAAGATCGGGCCCGTGTTTGCGTCAAGCGTATCGACATGCCTGACACGGTCTTCCTCTTTGTCCGCCCGCGTCAGCTCATGCTTCTTTATCACGCCCGAGATATAGTCGTCTATCGACGCGCAGCCGACAAGCCCGGTCTGCGCCCGGCCGTCCATCGTCAGCCTGTAAACGTAAAAATGCGGCTTTTCATCCTGTATGAAAACCCCTTCAGAAATCCGCCGTTCAAGGTTCTCCCTCGCTTTCGCGTAGACTTCGGGGCTGTACGGGTCGGTACCTTCCGGCAGGTCGATTTCTCCCCGGTCTATATGCAAGAACGAAAGCGGTTCGCCTCCCGCCATCGCGCGCGCCTCCTCGCTCGTCATCACGTCATATGGCAACGCCGCCACGCGGCTTGCGTACTCCACGGCCGGCCTCACCGCCCGAAACTGTCTGAACTTAACCATTGTTTTGCCCCTTCCGGAAAATCTCCTGCATATGAAAAGTATATCACACAGCCTCCTGTCCGTGTGTTAAATCAAAGGCTTGTGTTGTTAAATTTTAGGCTATATCATGCCTCGTCATACAGCCCCGACAGGACATCGTTTGCCGTCGGATAGTCGTCAAGGGATGTGATTTTGTTTTCGAGTTCGATGAACCGCAACAGGACAGCCTCGCTTTGCCCGTCTATCCACGACAGCTTCCGCAGCTTCAAACGGGCCGCGTCGCGCCCTTCCTCTACTGTATCTTTTTTTGTAAAAGCGTCCTTTGCGTCGTAAAACGCAAACATCGCATCGGTGGTATTGATCTTTGGAAACAGCCCACCCAGCGTGGCCTTCAGCTTTTCCCGCTGTTCGTCAACACCGAACGGCGCTATGCGTTTCTCGAAATCCTTGCGCCGCCGCTCGCGTTCTTCATTGTTTGTGAACGGAAAACCGTCAAACCATCCCATATGCTCGCCTATTCCCTTTCCCGGCTTGATTCAGCCGCTCCATATTCTGACGCAATTCCGTCGCAGCCGCAAGAGAGCATCGTATTAGCGAAAGCCTCAAGCTCCAGCCCCGCGATATTCGCCAGCGCCGCGCAGGCCAGCCTGTCGGCGCGCGTCGTCTCCGGAGCGCGAAGCAGCCGCGTGTCAGAGATGATCGCGGCGCACATCAGCCCGGCCGTGGCGGAGCCCGGGTCGATCCCCCGCTCCTGATACATACCGTAAATGATCGTGCACGCCGCCCCGCACGGCTGGCATCTGACGCATACAGGCGCGGGCGTCTCCGCTCCGGCAAGCCTGTGGTGGTCGATGATTTCGATCACGTCAGCCATGTCTATGCCATCCGAGACCTGGCTCATATCATTGTGGTCAACAAGGATGATCCCCGGCCTTGCCTCACCGGCCCACTGAGCTACCCATTCGCTGAAACGCGGCGGCTGCGGTTCGCCGAAATACTCAAGCGCGTACTTTGTCTCGGCGTCGAGCTCCCCGGCGCGGCAGGGGACGTATTCGTTTTCGGGGTCGGTTTCATTTTTCAGCCTGGCGTATGCAATCGCGGCGCAGATACTGTCCGCGTCCGGGTCCCTGCGCCCGACGACGGCGACCTTTCCGCCCCCGGGTTCATACGCGCTACGGGATTCATACGCGCCGCATCCATCATATGCGCCGCGACCTTCATCTCCGCCGCAGCCATCATATGCGCCGCGGGCCTCGCCGGCGCTCTTCACGCTCCCGTGCAATTCCTTAAAAAGCGCTTCATAGGCAGCATCCGCTTCTTCCTTCGTATGGCCTCCTATCGGATCATAGTCGTTTTCAGTCATACCGTCCCTTCCTGTTTATACGTTTTCCGCTTCATACCTGACTTCCCCGGCAGCTGAAACGCGCAAACACCTCGTCGGCCCGGGCGCGCAGCCCAAGGTAGACGATATTGTCGATAATGCCCTTGTTGCGGCGCAAAGGCAATCCCTCCGCCAGCTCGCCAAGCTTGGCAAGATCGAGCGACAAGGCCGTTTCAAGCGCGTCTGCCGGCTCCGGGTGCAGTAAAAGAGGGTTGTACGCGCCATATTTTTTGTCCTTTTCGAGATCGTCGACCGCGTCTATGATATAGATATAGCGTCCGAGATGGTAGCCGAATTCACGCAAACCCGGCGCGTCGGTAAAGTCCATCAATTCTTCCATCATGCGTCCTGTCGGATCCGCCGCGCGGTCGATAGAATCCACCTTCTCCGCTTCAAGCGCCCGCTGCGCCTCATATTGCGCCTCGCAGACCAAAGCTTTCCCGCCCAGCCGCGCGGCAGCCCTGCGCCCCGCGCCGCCGATTACAGAAGCGCCGGCTGAAACCGCAAATGTTTTCAGCGCCTCGCCCGCGTCCCTGTCTGCTTTCCCATCCTTCAAGCTGAGGTATCCGAGCAGAACCATTACATCGGCGGCGTAATCTATCGCGGCCGACGGCGCCGCTTCATTCCGCTTTTTGAGCGGATTGTTGAAACAACGAAAGGTCTCGAACACCGGCGTCCCGTCTTCCGAAAGCGCGTCGGCGAGCAGCGCGACCAGCGCCGCGTCGAACGAGAGCATGAGCCGCGGCAGCTCGCCGTACAGCCGTTTCACCGCATGGCAAATCGCGCAATAATACGCGTTGTATACTTCAAACTCCCGTACTTTCAGTTCACTTTTCAGCGGCGTGATATACCCAAACATGCCTTGATTTTACCATAGAGCGCGATCCTCATACAAAATGTACAAATGAAACCGCTTGTAAACTCAGCCGCGATTACGTAAGATTGGAATATGGACTATCAAAGGGGACAATACTAATGCATATGGCGGACGCGCTGCTGTCGCCGGCTGTAGGGGGCGGCATGTACGCCGTAAGCGTTGCGGCAGTCGCATATTCGGCTAAGAAAATAAAAAAAGACGACCTCGGGGAAAGCAAAGCCCCGCTTATGGCCGTGTCCGGCGCGATGGTCTTTGCCGCGCAAATGATCAATTTCACGATACCGGGCACAGGCTCGTCTGGGCATATAGGAGGAGGCATACTGCTTGCCGTGCTGCTCGGCCCGTACGCGGGTACGCTCGCGCTCTCCGCCGTGCTCGTCATCCAGTGCCTGTGCTTTGCCGATGGCGGGCTGCTCGCGCTCGGCTGCAATATCTTCAATATGGCGGTCATACCCTGCCTTTTCATCTATCCGCTCATCATGAAACGTATACTCTCGCGGTCGCCGAACGCGAAGCGGATTTGGATCGGCTCGATCGTCTCTGTCACCATCGCCTTGCAGCTCGGCGCTTTTTTTGTCGTGCTTGAAACGACCGTATCCGGCGTCGCGGAATTGCCGTTCACTGCTTTTGTATTGCTCATGCAACCGATACATCTCGCAATCGGCGCGGT
>Ga0123357_10003898_pt1 | contig 17312 bp, 11 predicted proteins | sample TergutEmb28metaG_FD_89873 | JGI IMG/M metagenome (GOLD analysis project Ga0123357, IMG submission 89873) | Embiratermes neotenicus P4 segment gut microbial communities from Petit-Saut dam, French Guiana - Emb289 P4 | ecosystem: Host-associated > Arthropoda: Insects > Digestive system > Gut ... | reverse complement strand
TCCAAGTTTTTGTCCAACCTTACAGCTGCTCGCTCGCGCGAGTTGTTGACTTCTGGGGGCTCCTGACAAACGCTTCTCGCACACGCTCGACAGTCTCAGCCGATGGGCCCGGACGGCCACTTCCTTTCGCAGCGCACAGGCAGCCACTTTGCTGGAATTTCATGTACCATTCACGAATTGTTTTGTCTGTAGGTGGTTCTGTGTGGTACATGATCCGAAACCTCTGTTGCACCATCACAATTGACTCAGTTTTGGCAAATTCCAAGACACAGAACGCTTTCTTATTCACTGTGAATGCCATTTTTCGTCACGACTACCCCCTAGCAGTGGAACCTGCAAGTACACCAAGGCCCCTAGTACAAAAAAAAAAACTTGGAGAGATTCTCTATCTACTGATATGCTCCTTTCTGCCGTGTCTGTCTTGGTTGTTGCGCAGTCGAGTTCGGAAATCCCGGAGGGACTTATGAATAACCCTGTATATTTCAGAGTTTTTGTGCTTCCACCTACACCCATTTTCAAGTACTGGGCCAATTATTGTCCATGGCACTTTTCCTCTTCAAGGATCTAACAAGATCCTTACGTTGTTTACCCGTAGCCCACGTCTCAGATCAGTATGTAAGCACTGTTTTATAAATGAGGCATTTAACTTCACATTACAACAGTTTTGAACTAAAAATGCTTCATTAAAGCCAAAATTGCATTTGCTGCATCTAGCCTCACCTTTATCTCTATCATAACACCACCATCAGAGTTCACCATTCTCCCCAAATAAACAAGTCTTTCCCACTTTCAGGCCATTTTCTTCTGCTGTCTCTACCAGGGATAGGGAAGCTTCCTTAAGATCCACTACTATCGTGGATATCATGTCCAAATTATCAGCATTTGCTGGAAGGTGTACCAGTTAATAAAATAATGGTCCCTCTTGTTTGAATTCCTCAATCCTGTTTAACATTTTCACATGCCACATTAAATAACAAACATGCCAATACAATACCCTACCTCAAACCATTCGTTGTTCCAAATCGTGCAGAGAGATTTAACTGGAGCCTTCTAGAACATGTTGAGCTTTTAATTGTACGTTGCACGATTCTTGTGGTTTTCCAGGGAATCCAAGCTCTTTCATAGCAGCATACAATTTCTCTGTTTTATAGCTTCATAAGCAGCTTGATAATCGATAAATAGATGATGTAAACTAATATTACATTCTTCCATTTTATCTGCATAATTGTAAAAATCTGATTTCATGTGGGTCTACCAGGCTGAAATCCACACTGGTAGTTCCCTATCCATTCTGTATATTTTAAAAGACGATCGAACAGAATGTTTGAGAATACTTTATAGGCAATATTAAGGAGCATTACCCCTCTCTAATTGGTACGTAGCAGCAGAACACCCTTTCTGTGTGACAAACACACTACTACAATGTCCCCTTCATCAATTGACTCCTCTGTACTCTGTTTCTGGCTTATAATGTTATGAATCCTTTTATTCAATTCATCTCCTCTCTGCCAGAATAATATCACTTCCTGGAGCTTTGTTATTTTTTAGCTTTGCAATTGCACTATTTCCAACTGAGTAGGAACATCCATATCTTTCTCTTCAGTACACACTAAGAAACTGTCACTTCTGGTATTTGTCTCAGGTAATCATGAAACCATCCAGTAATTTTGTAAGGTGCTCAACAATTCAGTACATCCTGTTGGTCACTAAATATTGTTCCATCCTTAGCTTTGCACATTTTTATCCTTGGTTTAAATCCCTTTCTAGCCTTAGAAATTTTTCTATAAAAATGAACCTTCGGGTTCCATAAAATGCAGGGAATTTCTTGACTAGCTGCAAACCAGTTAGCTTCTCAAGAAGGACTCTGCACCATGGAGTAAGTAAGAATTATCTTACTACATTCAGTTTGTGTAATTTCTTCAGTTCCTCTATTTCCTTTTCTTTATGCAACTTTTTTTCAGTCTTTCTGTTCTCTTGATTATTCTTCACTGCATTTCGAGTATGATGTTTTTTTTATGCATTCTTTTATATGTTTTTTTCCTGCTGGTACCCTTTGGCATTCTTCATCAAACCAAATCTTCCTGTGCTCTGGGATTATCTTCCCCAGGACCTTATCTGCAACTTGAACTATTACTCCTTGGCACTTTTTCCCAGTACCCTCATGAGAATATACCATTGGGGAGACCCAGACATAGATGGAAGGATAATATTAAGATGGATCTACGGGAAATGGGAGGGAGTGGAGACTGGATGGAGTTGGCTCAGGATAGGGACGGATGGCGGGCACCTGTGAATACAGTGATGAACTTTCGGGTTCCATAAAGTGCGGGGAATTTCTTGACTAGCTGCAGAACCAATTAGCTTCTCAAGAAGGACTCTGCTCCATGGAGTAAGTAGGCACCCTCATGAGAATAGGGTATCTGGCAGAGACATTCAGTGACCTCTAGACGGAATGTCTGGAGCACCCATAGTTTAGATATATATTTCTCCTGGCACTTACCTTTAGCCATTTTTGCATTGGTTACTCGCATTCTTAGTTTTGCTACTACCAAATAATGATTTGAATCAATGTTGGCTCCTCTGTATGTTCTGACATCCAGCAAAGCCATCTACATGTCTTTGCTCAGTATAAGATTAGAATGTAATAAAAAGTACATACACCGATAAATTTGATGAAATTCTGAAAACAGGCTTTCTTTTTGACAACTGTCTTTGATTCAATGGCATTTGTATATCAATTATTAGAGAACTTTGGCCTGCGCAGGAATTAAACTCTGTCTCATAAATTGGACTGTCCAAACTGTATCAGTTAGATGGGGGAATCCTTCATCTGAGAAGTTGTATCAAATTACTAGACAAGATTTATAATTTTGGAGATTTATTCTGCATTCACAAAATCTGGAGGACCTGATCCGTATGTATTGAAAAAGGAGTCTTAGAAAAAGAAAACTAATTGTGTAGATCTTATAGGCAGTGTCAAGAAATCAGTTTAACCATTTAAGCAATCTCTTTTTTGTGGTTTAGAATTAAGCGTATTAGTCTTTGAAGCACTCCTGCTCCACACAAATACAGTGACAATAAAACTGAAGATAGTAATACCATATCTTAACCTGTCCATGACTTGCTTGCAGTTGTGAGGTCCTGAAATTAATGTAATATTAAGTTTTGGTATATGTTATCAGCAAACAACAAATTGTTAAAATGAGTCTGGCCATACGAAATGTCTTGATGCATATTAATGAGATTGATCCAGGATTAGTGGGTGATCTCATGAAGCAACCAAATAGCTCAGTTTTGAGTCCTTTCTACAATGTACATGCGCACTACATACTGTGTATGGAAGAACAGTGTATATATTTTGCATTTAGTCTGAATGTATGACTGTTATTTTCTCTTCTTATAAATATTTTCTTTTTCACTTTAATTTTGCTTCGTGTAATTGTTGTGCCATAAAAAAATATTGGTAGTGTAAGGATGCTGGTAAATTTCAGTTCGCAGTATGACCCCATTCGTAACATTTTCCATTGGATGGAACTGCATTCTCTGCCAAAGACAGTATTTGGATTACAGGTTTTTACAAGGTGTGTGTCATTTCTTCAGGGACTGGAGTGGAAACAAATCAGGTTCTGTTTTCACTGAAAATAGACTGATTTTGTTATTGTTTCTGAATATTTAAGTGCACCATTTAAGTTAATTGTAAGGCATTAATTTCCCTTATGTTTCATAGAGTTCTTGCAATATTTGAAGTGTTACCATGTGTTATGACTGTGTCCAGTTAGCAAGATTTCACTATCTGCCTGTGAAGAAAATAACCCATTGATGTTAGCACTTTCCCTGACAGTGAACCAGCTAATGCATTATGGCAGGTTCTGCAAGGCCTGATGCAGTCCATTCTGGCTGAAGTTTGGGATCTTATTTTCTGTTGAGTATAATTTATGTTTGTGTTAAAAGATTACACAGCTGTGCAAAATACTTGATTTTTCAGCAGTTTCTGCTGGTCGGACAGAGGGGTGTTTTTCTTGTGTCATCTTACATTTACTAACTGCCGGGCATTTGTTGCATAGAATGTACAGGAGGTCAGATGGGACCAGAAACATGCCATATAAAGCAAATTGCCTTTAAGTGGGGATTTTTACCCATGATGAGACATAAGGTAAATGTGGGTTAATGAGGAGCAGACTAATGTGCACAGTGCTTTTTCTTTTTTACAAATAAACTTTAATGAATAAGAACTTTTTAAAAACATGTTATTTTTACATATAATTATTATTTTTTTGTTAGTAATATTATAATTGCAAAAAAATGTTGAATACAGTGAATTATTGGTTTCAAAATTACAGACATTGAATTCTTTATTAACAATTTACTGTTGACATGTGATATTTTGACAGTTATGTATTTATTTATGATACTGATGTACTGGCAGCAGTTGAAGGGTATACATAATGGAAATATGTAATAACTTATCCTAGACTACAACAAAAAGCACAACTAACTTTGCATATAGTGCACTTTTCATTAATTTTATGCGCATTTCCACCACCACCATAGTCATAATCATCATCATTACTGTTGTTATAATGTTGTTCATCTCTTGGAGTTGTGCTTTATTGGCTGTTCAGAAATTATATGCAAGTGCAAGAGCCTGTATCATGAGCAAGAGGATGGGAGAAGATAGTGGATGCATGTAAGGTTGAAACAGTTTTCTGTTGGGAAATTTTTGCTCCACAGATGTGATTCCTGGGGCATTGAAAACTTTTGCATGTACCTCAATTTTTATGGCCCCATGTTTGCGGGAAAATGGATTGAAACTGTTTTTTTTTTTTTTATGATGAATTTTGGGCCACAGATGTGATCTCTGGAAGTGCAGGGAATTTTACATATAGTTCCTCAAAAGTTTTTGCCCTGTATATGAAGGAAAATAAATTATAGAGACTCATATAACAGGGTCGCTCTTCACCAATAGGGCTGTGACTCTGTGGACTGAATAATATTAGGTCCCTGTGTAAGTTTTGTGTTCAGTAGAACACATGACAGCAGATACAGATATTTTATCTGCACATGATTTCAGTCATATAATTGCAGCAGTTTTGTAGGTTGTGTGAAATGTTTCTTATGCAGAACAGTGGCAGGCCAAAATATGAAGTGCAGAAACAAAATATGAAAACAGTTATGTTCATACACATTATGTTATGCAATATTTTTGTTATTTTAGTGTTTTGAGTTATATTTTATGAAGAAAGATTACACCAATTGACTGTTTTTTATGTACATTCTTTGTGATACTAATTTTTATACCAAAATTTGAATTTCTGGTGGTGTTATCAGGTAGGTTGTAAACATGAAAGAAGTTGAGGTAATTGTCTTAACTGGCTTGTTTGTTGTCCTCATTACAGGTACAGGTTCATACCCATGACATGTAGGATTTGTACAAGTTTTATTCAGTTAAATTTGTTGTGATATCTATCGTTGGGAGTTCACTGTCCACCTCCATTGGTGTGGCTAGACTCGGTCATGTCTCAGGCCTGTAACTCATTGTCTTAAAAATTTTTGGTATTTTTCAGCTTCTGTGCCGTGGGTTTCGTGACTTTAAACATGTGTCATTTGCTACTGATTGCATTTAAACTGGTGTGCAGGGTTTAAGCCTGCTGTAGCACTCCATCACAGTTTGTGTGATTCCGAGAAGCCTCTGGTTTTAGCATCTGTCTAAATTGACTGGAAGTCTGTAGTATCAAAACTGCAAGTAATCTAAATCTAGAAGTTTTCCTTAAAATATCCCATATACTGTACGTTATTTCATCCAACTCACTGTAGCCATTTCGTGTATACCTCCTACTGCAAGTATTCATGACATTATCACAGTAAGTAAGTACATTTTGCGTATTTGAATGATAGGATGTTCCATTATATTGCAACTACAGACATGTTGTTGCAAAAAAATTCACACTATATTCTTTGTGTTCAATTTAGTATTTGGCATACTGAAAAATGGTTCAAAGTAAAACTGTTGATGTTACTGAAATTATACATATATTATATAAAGATTTCCCACTGAATGATTTGTTAGAAAATTGGTTGAGTTTCTTGGAGAGTGAGTTTTATATGTGAATGATACCAAAAGAAAATTTCCTTGACAGCTTTTAATGTAGACCCCAGTTCCCAAATTTTTACATGCAATTGATAATACCAGATAGGAATTGTGCAGGCTGACATAACCTCTTCGCATTGCACTTCCTGCCAAGAACACGAATAGGAACAGGAATGCAGCAAGCTGAAATGAATTTGGGTGTCATGAATACTTACAGTAGGAGGTATACATGAAATGGCTACAGTGAGTTGGATAAAATAACATACAGTATGTGGGATATTTAAGGAAATTTGCTATATTTTACAGTTTTGTTACTACAGACTTCCAGTCAGTTTTTAATACCCTCCCAAATTTAACAAAGTAATGTTTGGTTTTTTTGTGCTCTTCTCATTCCAGAAGCCATGTAGTAAGGAACATTTCTATATTTTGCTGTAGGATTAAGTAACTGGCAGCTGAAGTAGCTATAGAATCACTGGTAATACTGGTACTACTGCTGCCACATCATTCTAACCATCTTAATAATAATGGACCCATTTACCTACATCCAATCTGGTCCTTTGGACTCCATGCGTATTTATGAGACCATTTTGTTTTTTGAGATGTGTCATGGGAGAGTAAAGTCTCATATTCATTGTCAGTATACAGAAGTCATATTTTGATAAGGGCGTATTCCTGTACTGCACTGCCCTTCCAAGTCAATATTACCATGCTGGTGACTGGAAAATGTACTTATTGTTGGAATAGGGAATGTTTTATTATATGCATATTCCACTTTAAGTAAATTGCATCTTTTTTTACTCAGTTTTCATCTTCAGGCAGGTTATTTTTGGGTTAAATCAGCTTGCATATAGCTCCATCAGAAACAGTGTTACTGATCCCTGTAGGAAATAGGGCAGTACATCAGTTAAAACACTTCTTTTATACCAACATGTCATAAACTTATTAGGGATAAAATGTTGAATATAAAATCATAGCAAGAAAGGGGACTTTAAAAAAATTATATTTGTACATACTTTAAAAAAATTATATTTGTACATATCTAGCAATTGCTGTTACTGCTTGGAAAGATTTTTTTCTTAGTACATAACCTCACATCACATTGTCCTGTTGATTGCAAGTTTAAAGAGAATGCATTATGATATTCAATTATTGTTTTTTGAGTAGTTTATGATATCCATTTGGCCAAGCAAGGCTGTCCTTTCACTGACAAAGATTTGTTACAGTCAAGAATGGGCTTGGCTGGGCCAATCCACTATAGTTAATTTTTCCTTCTCAGTTTCTGTATGATATGTTTCTTTATTCTCCCACATCTATACCCATGTCCTACCATAAAGTTTTCTTGTGGTCATCCCATCTCATTTTCTCTGTTTTAATAACATTGAAAGTGCTAGTCAAAAATGAATATCACAGTTATTGATGTGGCAGCATGTAGTCTCGTAGATGTTTTGGAGAAACTTCCTGCCTCTTGTCTTAGGTTCCTCTGATATGTTCATACACATCTACCAAACTACACAGCTTCATACGTCACAATTTAACATTTATGTATGAGAAAACCTCACCTCACAAGAGAATTAAGATTTGCTTTGTTTTTGTTGGTTTATCTTTCTTAGATTTTAGAATATTCTCATCACTGAAATATGACCTGAATTAGCAGAGTTTTTGAAAGCTGCTCTTTCTCGCTGATGAGTGCATTATATAATAAGAATTGTTTATTAAATGTACCTCAGAATGCATGACTTTGCATTTATATCCAAATTACAAGAGTTTGTGGTACTCCATGCTTGGACAAAAAACTGTGCTGTATAGTATTGCTGTGTTTTGTGCTGATGTGGTATGACTTGATGTGTTAAAACTGAAAGTCATGGTTCTTCTTCAGCAGCTGAAGTTACGTATCTAAAATGTATGTTTTCTTACATTTTGTATAAATCTTCAGATTTGAAGCCTCTGGATGAATATGTTATGCGGGTAGTCAGTTTGTTACGTGTAAATGAAGTTCATAGTACGTCATGGTCACTTTGTAATTTTATTCCTTGCATTCCTCCCATAAAATCTGTCAAGTTCTTGAAAATTTATATAAACTTTCTGTTTATGTTCAAAGAACAGATAGTTGTTATCATGTACAATGGTGCGATTGTTTCTTAGAAAACAGAACTTATTGGCGTGAACCCTGACAGTATTTCGAACGTTCGTAAATTCTGTGTTGGCTAATAAATTTAACCCTTATCCTGCCAATGTGGAGAATATGGTGAGCTCCTAATAATGCCAGCAAATGGCAGATGGGATTTAATTCGGCGTTTTAAGGGTTAATTTACCCTTCACTGACCAATGGAAATAGCAGTACTGTCGCGAATTACAAGTTTTTGCAATTTGTACGGATTAACTTGTAGTGTAAATGCTGTGTAAAGGGTTAAACTACACGTAATGTGTAATACGAGTTTCTTTCATCGACCTTCATTAATTTTTGTTCTGCATGTTTTTAGGTTCATTTGAATTGTGCATATTGTTACCATGTATCTTGTCACCTGGACACAGTCTGACCATGCACAAAAGGCCTAATTTTTGGCTGCTATGCAAGATAAATTTAATATACTTCTAATCTTCACGTTAGCACATCATGTGTGTTGTGTAAAAATTCTTTTTATTTATACTTGGTAAGTCAGTAGCGTTACCTGTTGCGTGTGATGTGAAACAAATCAGTACTAGGTAATTTATAATGTCCTGTTCAGTGATGGAAAAGCATGTTGTCAATATTTGAAAATAAAAATAAACAATCCCAGGCATGTGCAATGTATGAGAATTGTAAAGTTATGATATCAGTGCGATATATGTGATCCCTTTCATGTAATTTTGTGAGTGTGTGTATGTGTAAACTCTAAGAAAATTAGGAAAGGTATCCAATTTTTAAGAATGTTGGTTTTTTTTACTGTGGTAGAAATACTAGTAAAAGTGTTGTAAGTCTTGTTTGTTGAAATCAATGTCAGGTTTAATAATTCGCTGGCTCTTCAATGTTTTCTGACATCTTAAGAATAGAATATTTTAAAAAGTTATTGCTCTGCCTTATGTTGTGTTCAGTTCATCGGTACTTTACAATTCAAAATGGTTTTGGCAGTTCATTACTTTGTTTTTAAATAATTTGACACTGTTATGCTGTAATCTATAGATGTATTATTATTATTATTATTATTATTATTATTATGCTACTGTTTGTGTCCTTCAGGTTTTTGTTTGTACCAGTGGTGGACTGTCAGATAAGTGAGGGACTGTAACATTAGGATCTGTGTTTTGTGATCTTGTCTCCATGCAGTTGAGAGAGCACTACTGGTTTCTGCCATCACTGATACTGTTATATTTGACTGTTTACCATGTTGGTCAACAGTTAATTTTTAAAATATACAGCAAGGGTATCTGAAGTTTGTTTTATTTAATTGATGAGAGACCTCCCCACACGGTGTAGAGGGAAGTTGCTCCTTACAGTGTTGTACTCTTGGTGTCACATACACCTGTAGAGCTGAATTATAATCTTTGGCAAGTGTTTTGGCAGCTTGCTTACATCCAGGAGTTTAAGAGTGATGGTGGTCATATCACAGGCAGTTAAGATTTCCTGTTACAGGCCTGGTTTGGCCCAGAGGGTGGGTAGAGTTATAGCTCTACTCTTCCATGACCGCGCCACTAGAAGGGGGTGAGGGGTCAGCGTCACGCCCCGGCCGCACTTTACCCCCCCGGGAAAGACCTGGTACCCATTTTACAGGAGGCTGGGTGGGCCCCAGGGCCGGTCTGGATGGGCGGAAAATATCATCCCCACCAGGATTCAATCCTGGACCGTCCAGCCCATAGTCGCTATACCGACTGAGCTACCCGGCCCACACCACAGGCAGTTGGAGGAAACAAATATGCCTGCAGCAGGGTTATCTTTGTTCCCAGAAACTTGAATTTGTGTTCTTACCTCAGTACATCATTTTATTCCATTCAATACCTCCTTGGATATGTGGCTCCGTACACTGTATGCTGCTGCTTTTAACTACTGTCAACTTTATGGTTTCTGTCTCAGACAGTGCCATAATATGGTTTGCTGTATGTACTTCTTTAATTAATCGCGAGCAACATAACAGTCTGCACTCTGTGTAACTGCTTGTAACCAACTGACCAACCTAACACCCTTGTAGTACCTCCTTTGGAGCTGTACTCGTACTTTTGATCACAGCTGTGGTGGTAGTTTGACATTATTAAGTATGTATTGCAGTAGTGGTGGAATGGCCTCACATTTCATGTTGATGTACTTAATGGATTCTGGGGAGGAATTAATGACTTCCTTTACATGCTATAGCATCATGTTATCAAGGTGACCCAAGGGCATGGATTTCCAACAATCAATGCATGTCTTAGTGCAAAATGGTGTCGGCTTCATGTTATGCAGTTCAGTCTGTGAAAATTACTTGAACTTTTAGTGCGGTATTCAGCTGACTGTTCATCTAAACAGAAAGAGGTGAACAGTGAGTGATGCAAGAATAGGGAAGTGTAATAGTTAGGGACACCATGTCATACAGTACCATACAGTATTACCTCCGCAGTTTGCTGGGGTGGCATTCTGCAAATCCCCTAAAAGAGATCATGTAGTAGGTAAACTCAAGTGTAGGGGTAAGTTTCTCCACTCCCATCACTACTCATCTGAGCATATTAAGTTGCCTGTTCCCTGAAACACATGTGAAACATATAAGTAGGCCAGTTGGAGGGTGGAATATAAAATGTGCATGGAAGCTCTATGGCCACAGCCGTGGCTGAAGGACTGGTATACAGGAGAGGGAAACCATGAACTTTGTGGCAGAAAAATTCAGAGTTGGAGTGGAATTATGGTACTGTACTTGGCAAGTTGCTACTCAAACAGTAAAACATCATGGAACTGTCATGTACGTGATCTAAACTCTTGGTCACTCACATACAGACATGTCTTCACAAATTTCCACCCATACATGAACAGTTCTTTGTACCTATGGTACATGATAGCTCATGGCAATAATGAAATTCTCCCAAGATCACCTTTTTTAAACTGTTGATGTAGAACAGCAGTCACAGGTTCAAGTACACTTTTTTAGGGGGGAATGGGTGAAAATAAAAGTCACACGCACTCCCATTCCAATCTCTCAGTACATACACTTCAATAACCATTGTCAAAATTCCATCAACCCATATTTTAACCAACAGCAGCAGTTTGGTAACTATGTCCCAAAGTATTTAAAATTTGAAAGAACAATATGCCAGTTAAATCACCCCTTCTTACCCTGTCTCACTGCTCCAAGACATGCCGGAGGATGAACACCTATACTCCTTTGAAGGAATGGGCATCCAAAACTAGCAGTCTGCAAACAGGCGAAGTGCAAACCCTCTCACACATATTGTTCCACGTTGCCACTCAAACTGAAAAGTCATCTACTCAAAAACACTATGTTCATGGCAAACTGGTACTTAATTTAAACAGGAAAACACATGCCAAATTTACACTCAAAAAGAAAGGAAGCATTACATGGAACCAATCCAAATTAGGCACTATGCACATCAGAATGTCAAAAGTACACATTATCAGCTATCAAATACAAAATGTCTCACACCACAATCTGCTGCCCACTACCCAATTGTTTCCCCAACCTAAATAACAGAAAAGACTTCGATTTTTATGTGGTTTATTTTTCCAGCTACATTTCTTATTATTTTTAGTGAAACGTACGTACACTGCAAAACTTTCATAACACATTACTGATCTATACAACGAAGCTTTAATGCACAGTGCTAAAAGTTTTTACAGTAGTAACAGTTCACCAATCAACTATTATTTCTATGTCTCTACACTTGCTACATTTCATACACATTTTTGATACCCAATTCCGGTTGGTCATAACCAAGTTCTTCAGGGGTGCTGACCCCCAGTTCATCTAGAGTTGGTCGAATCTCCTGAATAATATATGGGTAAATTTCTTTGACGCGGGTCCCACACTTCGACTTTATGGCCTCCAAGAACCTTACAGCCAAAGCGAAGTCGCTAACTCGACGACATGCTCGTAGGGCAGCATTGATGATTTTAGGTTCTGGCACAAGATCCATACCAGCCAGGTCGTTCATCGCCTTGCGAATCTCCCAACCATCGATGTCTTGTCTATTGAAATATGCTTCATACCTACTGTCGAATTCATCGTCTGTCTCTGTTGCATGGTGAGACATTAAACGAACAGGTGCAACGGATGTACGCCCAACATTTTGTACGGCAGCACTTCGAACGACAGAATTGATACGGCAGACCACAGTTCTTAGCATTTTTGCAGTCGTTCGATATGAAACCTACCGTCTCTTTTTCACCTTTTCCTTCGCTAACGAACCCAACCTTCTCTGGCTGCGCAAGGTACAAAGATCAAGATTTCAAGATGGCTGCGGCGCGATAATTTCCGGTCACGGATGAGACGACGCAGGGGTGTTTCGGGGTCAGACTCTGCTCGTCAGTGATGGTAGATATGGCTGTCCAGTGTGTTTTAAAAGTAACGAAGGCCTTTATTACAATATTCAGACTTTACTAATAAAAGAACAGTAATTACATAATATTAAATTGGAATATTATATGATAATTAAATTACTTAAACAAAGAGAAACTTTGAATAAAGTACTTCTTGTGTGTTTGGCCATAAATCAATGTCTACAGCGCGGTAATTCATCTCTAAAATATATCAAAACGAAGTTCCGCTTCGCAAATTATTTTCTGAAACCTTGTCATGAAATACGAACTAAATTTTGGGTGTATTGTGTATTCCTCACTAAGGTGTCAATTGTCCGACCAAACACAACCATGCAGATCTAGTACGTTTGTCTTTCATGATTCATTACATTACGTTCCGGCTGTCGATATGGGAGGTAATCAGGTAGGTGTCAGATATACAAAAGGAATGCAAAGGGAGAGAGGCTTTCAAATACGAAGTACGTAACTGCCACCTTACGTTGTACGCAGTCTACTACGTTGCATATATTCACTTAAAATCTCTGGACTGCTCTGTTGTCGATACACGGGAAAAAGTCCAGCTCCGTCCCCTTTACTTGGAAACGTAAGGGGTTAAAAAAAAAGCGATACAACTCGAGAGTTCCATTTCAAGGTTATTACAATCCAAGATGTGAGTATTTACGTCAATATTTGTACTACACTAAATATCACTTTTACAAACATAGACTGCGAAGGTTTTTCCATTACGCATTTATTTATAATTTTATCCTTTATCCTTTTTATCGTAATTTACTTTGATTTTATCTCATTTATATTACAGATTCACAATGATTATAACAAAGGAATTCTGTAACATAATTAAGTAATAATTTTAACCATATTATTCAGTTTGTTGGAATAATATGTTTATAATTCGTACCACTGTAAAGAGAAACCTCTCTCCCTTTGTATTATTTTTGTGTATCCGACATCTGGACAGCCGAAACATGTTGTAGTGAATAATAAAAGACTAATATACTAGATTTGTATGGGCGTGGTTAGTAGGACACACTTAATATGAATTGAAACTTGGAAACTTCCGGTACTCTGGCAGGTCATCGAACTGTAGAAACATCTATTCACACGCAGATTTTGCTGGTGTTTGCAGATTTAATATTATTTGCGTACTGTGTCATTTTCCTGTGGTGGTGGTGGTAGCAGTGATAACGATGATGGAGTGTTTCCCATTCACAAATCTTAATAATACACGGACTTTGATAAAAATTCCTGTAATTTATTACTGGTAAACTTAAGGTTGTTATTAAAACTATATTGAAAATTCTGTATCTGCTTTGCGCAGTGATTTGAGCATACTTATGTGTGAAACAATTCAGTGGCTGAAATTCAATGTGACGTTGCATATATGTATAGGTAAAATGTTGAATGTTTGCTCACAAATGGTGTTTCAGAATGTGTTCTATGTTAGGGCACCACAATGTCTGGTATCTTGCTATGAACGGTCTTGAAGACCACGCGGCCTCTAACTGAACTCTATACCCCGTCGATATCTCGTTACACAAAACGCAAGCTACAACGCGTTTTAACCCAGAAGAGACTACAAAGTGCTTTTGTAACCGAACGATTGGCCGAACCAGTTTGATGAGTGTGGGGTCATATGAAATGACAACTATGTTACCGACTACGATGCCGAAGGCACGCTACACGTTTCTTCAACCACCTCCACATAGTTTTTGTTTGCCAACACTGTCTGTGTAAATAGATGGCTATTCAGTCCGAAATTTAAGTCGTTACCGTTATCTGCATTGCGGCCGAGACATCGTAGTGGGTATAATGACTTGCTACGGGCTGAACGGTCCGTGGATCCAGTCCCAGTTGGGGCGAGATTTTCCGTGTCCGTCGAGACTGGCCTCGAGGTCCACCCAGCCTTGTTTACACAGGATTTCGGGTCTTTCTTGGGGCGTGGTCCCCATGGCGTGACCTTTACCTTTTACCGTTACATTTATACACAGATGAAAATTGATCCGTACTATATATGACTGTGGTGCGAGTCCTGCTAGAAAGGTGCTAGTACCAACTGTAATAACCTGTACAATACATTTTCACACACAACTTTATTATTATTATTATTATTATTATTATTAGTCAATCTTATAGCAACTTGAGAACTACGATCTTCAGGGCTATTACGCAGCTTAGCGACGGAACCGATTGCAATAACTTGTCATTATGCTGTTGTGAGATAAAGTCACTACTTATTTTAATAATAACAAGGTTAGGTCGACGTTGTTTAGTGCAGTACGCTGTTACAGATAGCGCAACAAAGAGCGTAACAGCAAACTTCGACTAAGTAGTCACAGATAAACTAAGCGGTAGCAATCTGAGACCAGAATCTTATCCATAACTGAATTGAAAGGACGTGAGTTTGTGGGGTGTAATGATGGCGGCGTTTGATGTATGGTAGCAATCTGTGACCAGAATTTTATCCATGACTGAATTGAAAGGACGTGAGTTTATGGGGTGTAATGATGGCGGTGTTTGACGTGTGGTATGGTGGATGATTTTTACCAAAGGCTCTAAGTTCATGTACCACTGAGATGTTTATACTAAAGTGAAACATTTAATATAATAATGGATCACCGAGCAAGAAAGAGAATTAGAGAAGTTAAAAGGAAAGCGAGACCAGGTTAGGTTCCTTAAAATATCAGCGTATTTTCTGGATGCCGGAATCTAGTTAAATTATGGCTTGGTCCACATTTAAGCATGTTAAAATCCTGCTCACCATTACAGTAACTTTCTCGAAGCTTATAATGTAATGCACTTGTTACTCAAATTCATGCCTAATGTAATTACGTTCTGGTTTCAATTCTGTGTATGGGTCCCCGTAAGTTTACTGCATGTTTTAAGTGAAAGCACCGGACAGCACACAGAAGCATAGTTTCATCCAAGCTTTCGTGTTTGCAGCACATTTACATGTATTTGTTAACAGGAATTTACATCACGAAATGTGTTTGTGATGACGTAATGGCGGCAGTCGTATGACCTTAGGAAATGCACTGAGTTTTTGGTAATAGGTTCTAACTTGATTAGAAAAGAAGCGTGGATGGTTCAGGCGTTATTTAATTTTACCAGAGAAAACTTAATAAAACTTTTACCAGTGAAAATTTAGTAATGAGGCTGTGCTCAATCTTAATGACCAGCCCAAGGAGAGTTCAGTATGTTGAAGGTGGTGTGACTATATGTGAGGATCATTTTTTACACTTATGTTTGTATTTATGCCTAACATGACAATGCTGTGTTTGTGGCTTTTATGTGAGTAGGTGCTAGTGACATTTCTTGAAGTGAAGTATTATGACTATATTTACCAAACATAAGTTTCTCTGTAAATATTATATTACAAATATGCATTCAGTTGCTGTTGAAACAGCTGTTTATTAATATTACCGTTAGATCTTTAAAATATATGGCAACATATTTCCACCCACTTTTTTAAGTCATCTTGAAGCCACTATTTCACACAGAATAAATTATAGGTGCATCTGCAACTTACATGTGGAATACAAGCATTACATTGTTAAAATAATTATATAATACAGTAGTTTAATGTACTATTAGTAAATTTTAATATCGGGGATTTCTAATTCTCTGCAGTATCTTCTTTTAGGATTTTTGTTCCCTGTGGTGTACAGTATAATTGGTGTATTTGTGGGTGAGTGTATTTGATGCTGATTTTTGCGTTGCAATGTATTGACAACATTTTTTCCTGTTGGATTTGTTTGAAGCTCCCCATTGGAAATTTATGGGTACTTCAGGTTGTCACATAAATCGTGGGAATTAGTCAAGCTAGAATGTTAGTTTTATTTGGTACTTTCTCACAGCAAGGTTTTAAAACACACTTAGGCATTATGGGGTGATGAAAGTGTGTCCAGCTGTGACATTTTTTGTGTGAATCCTTTGTATTTTCACAATGGGGTGGAATGAAGGTGCCCTTGACTTTGTTCTGTTGTGTGAAGATTGCTTCTGCCCAGCCATAATTGACTGCTAGGAATCATATTGTCTTGCACAAGAGGTATACTGTATTTTCTGGCTGTGATGTTATGTCATGTATAGACTTCCAAGTGTCAGAGTTGTTTCCTCATGCTAGAAGGTTTAAGTTAGTGGTAGATGATGTATTAGCTTTACTGGTTGCAACCAAGTGAGGTGAGATTCATGTGCTGTGCGGCTGGAACTTAAATGTTACTGCTGTGACTACTAAACATATTGCAGTCTTCTAAAAATTGATGTTAAAAATAGTAAAATGCTAATAAAAGAATGAGCTATTATATCGGTGGTTTGAGCTAGTACTTTTAAGTCCGACTGATGTAGGTTACAAAATAAATATTCCCTGAGATCGGGCATGCAAAATAACTTGGGCTAGTTTATTCCTTTGTGCAAAAAGAAAAAAACGCAAATTAATTGCAGGGTATTTCAGAGAAGATAAGACAGTTGTAGTACAGTAAGAGAGTCTTATGTTTTTTTCTCAGTGAGAATGTTTTATGCTGCAATAAACTAATGAAAATTAATTTGTGTGAAGTGGGTTTTGGTTAAAATTGAGCATAATGAAAGTAAAAAATTAAAGTAAAAGGTATAAAGGTAAAGTGCACCCTTGTACAGGCACTGAGGCTCTGTACAGGCCATACGGCCCATAGGGGAGTGGAGGTATAGCTCTACTCTTTCTTGACCACGGCACTAGAAGGTAAAGTGCACCCTTGT
>Ga0123357_10003897_pt1 | contig 17316 bp, 17 predicted proteins | sample TergutEmb28metaG_FD_89873 | JGI IMG/M metagenome (GOLD analysis project Ga0123357, IMG submission 89873) | Embiratermes neotenicus P4 segment gut microbial communities from Petit-Saut dam, French Guiana - Emb289 P4 | ecosystem: Host-associated > Arthropoda: Insects > Digestive system > Gut ... | reverse complement strand
TTAATGTCCAGCCTAGTTATTTGATTTATATTTTGCTCTAATAAACTGTAAAATTCTTCTTTTATCTCTTCCGTTTTTTCATTTGTTGGTGCATGGACATTTATCAGAGAACATGAAAACCATGTAGCTTTTAATTTCAGACAGCATATTCTTTCAGTTATAATTTTGAAATCTTTAACATATTTTAAAAATTCTCCACTTACATAAAAACCACAACCAAATTAATGTTTTTTACTTTCTAATTCACTATTGAATAAAGCAAAGTTATCGAATTTTTGGATACCACTTTCCAACCGAGTTTCCTGAAGCGCTACTACATCAAAGTCTAAATTTGATAATTCATTATGGACCGAAACAGGCTTCTTACATTCCACGTTCCAATTTTCATATTCCTTTTCCAAATACATTCATCATCAGTTATCCTTTCTTTCCGAGGTTCCTTCAAGAAATTTGTAACCAAATATTTTTACTTAGCTGGGAGGCTAGCCCATCATAAAACCCTCAACCTGGAGGACCAGGATTTTTGATCAGGGTTTGCTCCATTATATGACTTGCTTTCACCACAGCTTCCAGAGCGTCATGTACCCCTGCTTTGATTTTAGAGTGTCCTCCTAGGAGGTTTGCAACCAAGCTCAAGGGTCCCTCCTCCCCTATCTGATAGTCCCTTATAATCGGGTCCATCATGCCCCTTTGCTCTTTCTGCTCAGTGACCCACGCTGCCGAAGGGGTTGGTTACCTCAACCTTAGCATGGGTTACTCATCTTAACAGGACCCACCGCTAGTAGGCAAGAGTGGGGTAGGAGTGGAGAGGTTTGTAGATTTTCATCTTCATGTTGAAAATCTTATTAGGTATCATGTACCTTCACATCACACTCCCAAATGGGTCCCTCATTATTTGCTGTGTCTGCATAAATTTGCGCATGGGACCAATGATGTAATAATCGCGTATGATATTATGAGTAAATGTATTTGTACAAAACTGTAAATTGTATTAAAGTTGTATATTTTCAACTTTCTGTGCTTGGGTTACATTCACTGAACTGCTAATTTTTTTAATGTTTCTTCCAAGGACATGAAAGAAATAGAATAGGAAGGTGTTGATTGGATTCATGTGTTTGAGAGTAGGGGTCATTGGCCGACCCTAGTGAAGACGGTAATGAATCTTTGGGGTCAATAAACTCGAAGTTTTTGTCTTTTGCATTGCGGAGGTCATAGTGGCTTCTCAAGTTGTGCCCAAGGGCTGTAGTTATATATTTCACTAACGTATAATGTTGCGTTAGTTTTAATACGTGAATTTCCAGTTTCTTAGTTTGTAGCTTATCAGTATTCAAGACGGTAGATATTCGTGTAGGGTCACGACTCAAAAGAGACATTTGACCTTTGACCTACATTTGTAATTACCTCTCGGACCTAAAATGGCTGCCGAGTATTCCGCTTGTATCTAGGATTCTCACGGTCGGAATATAGGTTGGGATTGGTCAGTTATTTATAAGCGGGACCAGTAAAAGTTACGATAGTGAATATGCATTTCCATTGTATGTGTAACGAAAACTATCCCATCCGGATTTCCACACTCCTCATTGGCTTTTGTTTCCGAAAATATTGCGAAGTATTTCCAATACGAGAATGAGGGTACGGCGGAGGAATACACAGCCACTTTGCATATATGTTTCATGCCTAATAGAACGTAATGCATTTAATTAAAATGGAATACGAAATTCATTGAGAAGCATGGAAGTGCTGAAACGATCTCAAGAATTGTTCTATTCATCAAAAGATGACAGTCCGTAACAAAAATACATTTCGCCACTGAACTCGTAGATACAACTCCCAAATATAGACATAAAATGGATACCAAGTACGAATTAATTTTCATCAATAATCATCTGGTGCTCGCTCAGGGGTTCGCCAAGGGCCTAGCAGACATGAAAGGTCACGTTCCTGTTTACAGTTTTTTATTATCCATATAATGTAATGCGGCAGTTTTAGTGATAATCATCTGTCCGTAATTTATGTTTAAAATGCAAAGGTAGGACTCTGCTATCGTTACATGAGTCAGTATTTGTTTTGAAGTATTTTTCTCTGATTATTTTCCCCTTGACTATTTTCAGTGGTTTTATGGTAAGATGATTTCCGCTGATGATAGTTGGTTGAAGTGACACTTGGTGGTTGGGTGGAGGTTTTCGAATGATGTCTGGGGGTGCATATCACCCCCCTGAGGGTCCTGGGGCTGAGGGGGCACCAGGGGAGAGCGCACCTCAGCCACGTAACCCTCTGCTGTGTTTCCTGTGTGATGATTACTATTCGGAGCCTTGCTTACTCACTTGTTATCATAGTTTCTGCTCTCGGTGTCTTCGTGGAAGAGATGTCGATGGAAAGCTAAACTGCCCGCTATGTGGGTATGTAATATTGCAGTGATGTGTGTTACTGTAACGTTACTTTTAGTGGTAAAGTCACGTCTGTAGTGCTACTATTGTACGCTTAGTATGACTATCTGCTGGTATGGAAAGATTGCTTACAAAAATACAGTGATTCTCATGACAAGAAAAGGATTAGGCATAGCCTGTATGTCATTGATTCGGAAGAAGTAGGATTCTATTAGTGTTGGGGAAAAACTGAATATCAGTAACTTAGTCCATGTGCAGGTTATACTGAAGCAGGCCTAGTTGGTCCATCACATAATAGCCATTTCTTATATCCTGCTGTTACAGTCCCTGTCATCGAGCAAAATTCATTGTAGGACAGCTGACTATCTGTACTCGTGACACATGTTGTTAACATTTTTCAGATGCAAATTCTTAATATTAGTGGTTGGGTGACAGAGAGAGTGCAGATGGCTTGGAGCTGCATTGCAGAATTGTCATGTCATGAATGTCAAGTTTAATTTTAGGGTTTTGTTTACTAATATTAGATGACTACACTGTGTATTTTTCTCTCCCTTTCATTATTTCTGCTCATTATAGCCTCAGTAATTGAAGCATGGTGTTAATATGATCCATTTTTTTGTATTGAAGTTTACAAACAACTGAAATTGCTTATGAAATATGTGAGGTTCTCACAATAGTAAGTAGACCCTGATGTTATCAGAGGAGCATTCTGCCTCTGTCTTTAGGGTCCAAGAAATCAAGTATTCTGACTTCTTGAGTGCTGAAGTTGGAGGCAGCACACGCCTCTGAAATGTCAGTAACTGGGTGACAGTGTTTTATGAAACAGCTTAATATATATATATTTTTAAGTGTTTCATATTCAACCATCATTGGAGGGAGCTTGGATCTTTGAAATGTACATGAAATATAAATGTAAATATAAACTATTTACTTACCAACACATTGTCATATCCTAGGATACTTTAATCTTCAGAAATGGATCACTTTATCATGTTATAACTGTGTGTTTTATCAATTTTATCACAGTATAGTTGTGGTACTCCATAATTAGGGCATAATAATTTAACAAACTGGAGGGTGCACAGTAAAAATGCAGATATTCTCATATCTGGCACTGGTGCTGAAGGTACCTCTGCTGGATTGAGGATGTGATATTTGCAGTACTGACTATATTAAAAAGGGTGAACACAGGGTAGACAGAAATGTAGGAACCATTGTTTCGAACTAGAGATGCTGGGTGCTCAGAATCTGAGTACAATTTCTTCCTGACCATAGTGCTTTGAGTATGGAAGTCTGAAACACAAAGCGGGATGTTTGGTATTGACATCACATGCATGCAATATGGTGTAATTTATTCACTTTCTTTACATATCCAGACAGCAAACAACACTAAAAGAAGGGGCGTCCCTCCCACCTGTGGACATGCTGATGCGGCAGCTTATTGAATTGTCCAATGCAGAAAATCCTCCTTGTGCTAACTGTGACAAACGAGACAAGGCTTCTATGTATTTCTGCTCAACATGTGGTAGGTTGTTTATGCTATTGTGATTGCAGAATTGTGTGCTTTAGCATAATTTTAGAGTGAATCATTTCCTGACATTTGCATTGTAGGAAGTCACACAGGGTTGCTATTATTTTGAAATGATTTTAGAGTGTGTGGAGGTTTTGCAAATGACATAATGACATAATGGCAAGATCTTTTGTTACAACATTGGTTGAAAAGTGTGTTAATTATGTGGCCCACCTGAATTTTCAGAAATGTCCCCTGGGTTACCAATTCTGGTTAGATAACATCTTCCATTTTTCTGAACTTCCAGGATGATGTCTGCCAAAAATTATATATTTTTACTTTGACAAGTTTGGTTCCAGAGTCATAAAAGTGATATTTTTCAAGTCTGGTATGAATGACAGTAATATTGAATGAGACTGGCAGTTTGCTTGTTGCCTGGTGGATTTGTGAAAAGTCTCTTCACAGCCTCTTAGTGGGTTTAGGTGGCAAGCCAGCAGCAGAGAAATTCAGCAACAAACGTCACCATTCATTGTCCTATTAGAGCAATACATCCCCGTTCCCCTGTCCTTTCTCCTTCTTCTCCTATCACTTTTGCTGTTGTATGGAGGTTGACAGGTGAAAAGTCTCATGTCTCTTCTTGCAGTTCTTTCTTTTTTGCTTCTTGGCAGCTTTTTTCCTCTCATCTTTATGTTATTCAGTACTGAGCTGAACTGTCTTATCAGTCCCTTATTTCTTTAAAGTTTAATGCTGCTGTCCTTTATGATATCTTTATTCTGTCCATTCTCTTTACATGGCCAAGTGTTAGTTGTTTCTCTTCTGCCTCTGTTAACCTGTTTTGAATTAAATTTTCATGTCTCTTCCTTTTTCTTTTCCCTGCTATACTTTTCAGAAATTTTATGTTATTAGTTTGCCTTCGTTTCTCTTTGTAATGGTCCAAGTTCTGGCATTAAAATTTAAAAGTAATTTAAACTATACAGTGAAACTTGTTTAAGATGACGCTGCTGAAGATGTTTTTCTGAACTGGGTATTATAATAATTTGGTACCGAAACTGTCCCTTGCACTTTGCCCACTTGATACATATCTCATTTAAAAGGAAACTGGGAAGTTTTAGACACAAACAGGCTTGTCACACTTCAAATACTTTTTTCATCAAAATCTGTACTTCTTAAGCTGTTTCCCCAAGTTCAGGCTAATACTTTTTTTTTGGGGGGGCATAAAAATCTGTGCATCTTTAGCTCTTTCCCCAAATTCAGTTTTTCTTTCAAACATGCAGTAAAAAAAAATGACACTGAGTTTATATAGTCCAATCTCCAAGCCTTTCTGCACATAGACATGTGATTTTGCAGGATGTGACATATGGTTCCATTGTCATGGTTATTTTCTTTGTCTTACTTGTGAGTAGCAGTGTTTCTGAAGCATTTCAGTGCTCCAGACCAGTTCATATAGGCGTTGTCATGGTAATACATCTTTCCCAGTCATTTTAATGTATATGGTACCAGTAGGTAATGTAGATAAGGTCCAAAGCAGTCAACTTCTTGATGATAGCTTTCAGCAGAATTTAAAAAAATATGAGGCATACAACCTCGTAGCATGTGAGGAATCTGCAGTATGAAAAGCATGGGTTTAGGGGAGTGTCTTGTGAGTGTAGGACCATTTTACGTCAAAGTGTTCTGTGTGCTAAATTTGGATATGTTTTCTGTTCAATTCAGATTGCTTGTATGTACATTTTTTGCCCTGTTTGGTGCAGTTAATTATTGAACATGTGATTAGCATGGCTTCTGTCATACTCCTCTATCTGTTACCTTACTCGTACAGTGTATTAAGATTTTCCTCAAGAATTGCCAATCACAAAATCATGTATGAAGAATGTTGATTGTTTTCTGATACATTTATTTTTTGCCATAAATATAAGTATATATTTAGTGTTTATTGTATTTTGACTTAAAGTGAGTAATGGGGTAGACCATAATGTGTTCAAAACCCCCAGCTTGGTCCTGTGAAGGATCTGTTGCATACAAAGTCTGTTCATTTTTTCTACATCAAAAAGTGGCATAAAATAGGGCATTCAATTTGAGACACATGGGCCTTGTAAACAAGCTGGATGTTACTCCAAATGTTCCTCACACAAAAATCACAAGAACTTGCATTGCTGTGTCATCTGGAAACACAGTTGTTTGCATCTTTATAACGCTGGTGAAAATGATTTAATGTGGAATTTATATGGAATAATATTCTAATGACATGTCATTTTCTGTACAGAATTACAAAATAATATGTGTCAGTTTCTATGCAAATTTACAAAATAATATATTTTTAAGTTTACTGTTTTAAGGTTATTTCCCTCCTGTTATGCATGATTTGTTCAGTTTTTCCAACAGTGTCTTAAGAGGGTTTCAGTGTGATGCATTGTCCTGGGATCCATCTGTTTCATAGCTTTTTTTATACTTGTAATTTCATAGAGTTTGGAACTGTTTATGTTTAATTGATCTTTATGTTGATTTTCCATTCTCTTACTCTTCCTCTTCTTCATCACTGTTGTCATCTTTCTCCTCTTTATGAGCAGTGAAGCCTGTTCCAACCTCACATACTCATTCTTTCATCTGTCCTATCCCATGGTTTATCTGATTTCGTTCATGTATATTATTTTATTTTGTACTGATATTATTCTCACTACTTTTCTGATATTTTGGTTTGTAATTTGGTCTTGTGTAGTGCAACCTTGAAGTGCCCATAACATTTTGAGTCCTGACCAATTTAGACCATTAATGTAAAAAAGAATATGTTTATGTTTGCACTGAAAAGTCTAAATATGCAGGAAGTCACAGATAAATATATATTCTGTATAAATGTTTGAAGAAAACATCATCCCCCTCTCCAGAAAACAGCTTCTGATAAACACGTGCTCATAATGATGGTCAAACATGTGTGTTGCAGTGCTCCACTTGAAAGACTTAGACATTGATGAGAGGCTGATATTAAATGGATATTAAAGAGATAGATTAGGGGGGTGGGCAATCTGGATTCATTTTGCTGGGGATAGGGATTAGTAGTGTGTTCTTGTGAAACCTGTGATGAACCTTCATGTTCCACAGAATGCAGGGAACTTATTGAGAGCCTGAGAAGATGTTATTTTCAGAAGGTGGGCTCTGCTCCATGGAGTTAGTATAGCATCACATCATCATCACCATCATCATCATCATCATCTTCTCCTCCTCCTCCTCCTCCTCCTCCTCCTCCTCCTCCTCCTCCTCATTCTTCTTATTCTTCTCCCCCTTCTCCTCCTTTTTCTCCTCCTCCTCCTCCTCCATCTGCTCCTTCTCCTCCTGTGCCTCCTCCTCCTTCTCCTTCATCATCATCATCATCATCATCATCATCATCATCATCACTGTAATTCTTAAGTACCATATTTGTTAATACTGTAGAAACCCACACAGAGAAGGTTTCAGTAGAGGTTCAGTGTACCTTGTGTTTTTCTTTTATTGTGTTATATCTGCATATCGGTATGTGTGTTGTTGGAGCTGTTGTAAGCCGGACTTGTGTCCGAAATATTTGTTTGACGTTGATTTTGCTGTTCCTTGTTTGAAGTACTGCAAAGAAACAGTAGTGCTTTTGAACTTTCTGTTCATTACCTGTTTCTTTGTTTTAATTTATTGTTTAATTTATATGGTACGAGATGGAATTTAGTAATGCTTCTCACTGTTCGTTAAATATTTATTTATTTATTTTATTTTTTTACTTATTTTTGTTAATCATTTTACCATCAAATATGTGACTGTATGTGGCATAATCATGCTCTCAGCCCTTTGGATGATTTCAGTACTAGAAAAATGTTACACTCCTTCTTTCACATCAGGTTCTAAAATAATGCAGTCAAAAATTATTAGTGTAAATTAACTCTTTGTCATGGAAGGATATCTGTAGTTGTCGGCATTGTAATGCCAAGAGATTCGAATGATGACAGTAGTTGTCAGCCAGTAACATCTCTAGTCGCCAGGCATTGTAATGTCAAGAAGGTCGAATTATGACAGTAGTTGTCAACCAGTAACTTGCAGAGTAATGGTTAGTCCATTTAAATCCTGGCCTTTTGCAGGTTACCCTTGGCAATTAATTCCAGTGCCAGAGGGCTAACTTTTGCACACCATGTTATTGTGCCGTGGATAGTGTGGTAAAATGGTTAAGTGTGTGTTTGTCAGACCTTGAATTGTTTTATGCTATGTGACTTGCTTTCAGCTGATATGTTGTGGCAGTAGATCAGTGCAGTTTAGTTTAATGTGTTTCATGTCATGTGTTAGTAACTCAGTTTTTATTTTTTTTTAGACTGTGTGAATAGATCCAAGAATTGGCTGTTTGGTGTGACATGAAGACGGAATGGAGGAGGACATATTGCATGATTGCTTAAGGTTTTGTTTTGTTTTTATTTTCAGTTTATTATGTATAAGTAATTCACTAGGTACACTAAATAAAATGCATTTAAACTAAGTACTTATAGGGAAGCATTTGTTTGATGCGTTTAATATTCAGAATGGTCTGAAAGTAGGGTATAGCTCTAATACCACTACAGGATGTGACGTGAATGGGGTAGATGTGAATTTAATACAAAACTGTAGTCATAAATCCTGAGGCAAACAAACCACTTGGGAGACTATGCGTAGGTGGGAGGATAATATTAAAGTGAAGCAATCCCTGTACAGGCCTAGACAAGCCATCAATGTTTCAGGAGGTTGATGCTGCCAGATTTCCAGACATTTGGCACATGAAGGTGGCAAGGTTGTCAGCCCCACACGCCGAGGATAATATTAAAACTGTATGCTGAAGACAGACTTGTAAATTGTGAGGGTGGTCTGAATTGAGCTGACCAAGGATAGGATGCATTGATAGCCTGTTATGTACTTCGTATTCAGTATATAAGTTTATGCACATGCATGAATATTCTGTTGCACCATCTCTGGAAGTGGCTACCTCTTTAGTGTCTTACAGACAAGAATGGCCACATTGTGAGATTTGAGGTTCCCACACTGGTGTTGTAGTAAGTGACATTGCATTCCAGGAGACATGAATCTTTAATAATGGAAGCATTGTTCAGTTATATTAAAGCAATAACCCTATCGACAGCCACTTACCTTCATCCTTCAGTTCACTGAGAGATGCAGCAACCTTTAAAAGACAGAACAGCATCAAAGGTATTTTGTCTTTTAATGATTCATGCAGGTGTTCAGGAAAATCTATGAGTATAAAGTTGAAATAAAAATGTAAGAATGTTGTTTCTACAACTGCATCTTTAGGAGAAAAATTAAGAGAGTTTTCCAAAACAAGATGATGTTCTGGTATGTTGTTCTCAAGCATGTATGAGTTTTGCATTACTAGTCTTTTGATATTTGTGTTTTGTTCCCCCCCCCCCCAACGGGGGTTGGGGTGTGCTCATCCATAGTGATGACAAACATTGTATGATGTGCATTGATAAACTCATTTTTATGTAAGTAGGGGACTGAACAAACTTCTGTTTGAGGTGACCAAATGATGGTGAATTTTAACTTCCTGTTACCAATTATATGAACTATAACAGTCACGAAGATTCGTGAGGTGGGAACGAAACTGCTGCCATTCATGTGGGATTCTGAAGTTTTTGTTGTCAGTGGTGTTTGAACAGTACAGCTGTTACATGAAGTATTTAGTAACATGCAAATTTCACCATGATTTCCAAAATAACCTGGTTTGATAATAAGATGATATGCTTTGTTATAATATGACACAGAAATTTTTATGGTAATAAATAAACATATCTTGTAGGAGTAGCATAGAATGCAAGGTCTGATCCTTCAGAACCTTAAATGCACCATGCCTGTGTTTAGTGCTTTGATTAGTTAACGTATGTGTGAATGAACGGCTCAGTATTCAGTTGAAAAGAATGTTGCAGTAAATGGTTTAAATTATAAAAGTTACTATGAAATGATCTTATGAGAATGCTGTATGATCTCTGCCAGGCCAGGCTCTCTGTAACCACTGTCGTGAGAACACCCACCGAGCCAAAATGTTCTCAACACACGAAGTTGTCCACATGTCCAAGTGTTCCAAAGAAGGCCATCGTCGGGTAAGTTCAGCGTATCTTCTTCAGTTTCATTGTTCAAGTACCTGTCCATGACCACAGCACAAGTATGGTGCATTAAAAATACTAAAGAAAATCAACCATTTGAGAACCCATTAATACAGGGGTGCTCCAATCCTGGGCACAGTTTCGCCCAGGCAACTAAATTTTGTATCATGGTACCAAATATTTACAGGTCCTCAGCCTGGAATTTGCTTTAAATCGCCATTCTGGCACCTAGAATTTTGAGGTAGCTCCTGTATTTTTAAAAAAATTATTGTCCCTCTGTTGTAATAGTAGGTCTCAAATGTTAGAACTCGTTGTACTGGGTCTTATAATGTTGGGATAGGTGGGAAGGAGGTGGAGCAAGGAACAGAATGAGGGAGATTGTGTGCTGGTCATTAGACAGGCAAAGGAATGTGTAGAGAAAAGATTTATTGGTGACAGTTATTGTTATACAGAATGTTACTTTTGGTCATCGTGCATTAAGATTGTTTTTGACTTGTGCAAATATCATTGTTCTGAACTATGCACTGAACAGTTCTATACCAGCTCTTCCTCCAGCACTTGTTGCATAACCTACAAATTGACGTCAGAGCTTTCGAATGTAAAAACATTTAGCATTTGAAGATTATGTTAGAAGTTCCTGCACATGGGACTAACATGTTGATTTTGTGGCATGTATTTTGAAGTTTATGGCATATTTTGTTCCATTTCTTCTATACATTTCTGAAGAATGCCTTTATTTTCCTTGCAATTCAGTGTGCGGTTCATGGGGAACAGTACATTATGTTCTCCAATACGCAAAAGACCATGCTATGCGTCAACTGCTTCCGCGACACACCAGCAGAGGCCAGGTTACACTGTGTTGACATTGACACTGCTTATACACAGGGATGTAAAAAACTTGATCGAGCAGTTATGGTAAGTGTGCTCCCACGTGCCATCCTGGAAGCCATAGGTGATGTCCTTCATTATTTCTTATATTTAGATAGTAGTTGCACATTGTTCTATTGTTCCTAGTACAGTAGTTTTGGAGTAGAAGTAAATCACCACAGCTTGTAGTTCTGTATTTTAATGTAACCCCTTTACACCTAGTTTCTTACTGTAGTGTAATGTAGTGTAGTGTAGTGTTTAAAATGTTCTCACCAATATTCCCTTCAGGATAACCATTTCTGCAGATGACATTTCCAGAATGTTTTATAGTTCTGTTTACATGAACATGTAATTGCCTTTATTTCTTCCCGGTGTTCACACCTGCCAGAAATTTTGATTGTTTGTATATATTTTCATTTTGCTAGTCACATCTGTAAATAACTTCAGCAGTGTTCTAAATTCAATTTTCAGGGTTTTTTATACACTTTATTTCATGAGTCATGTTTAAAAAGTCATCTTTTAAGCCTGTTTTCACTTTGCTTATCTACCAAACATAATTTTTATACCTTGGAACTGTTTCAGTAACTGAGAATATTGTGGGCTCTTGATTATCTGGGAGTAGTTTTCATAATCTTTGAATAAACTGTGATGTGCATTTAGTTGTACCAGTAGACTGAATATCAGTGCAGATTTGTAATGTTCATCTCATCTCCTTACATGTTTAAATATTTTGGTTCTTAGATTGTTGTCACCATTCTTTATCCTACCACCCCTTCAAACTTTTGGGATGTGTAGGTGTATGTCAATTATCTACTTTATGTACATAATGTACATACGTTATGTACATTCTGCAGACAGACACTGGACTGTGGCCTGGAACTTATCAGATGTACGGCAGCCATAATTTCAATAACACTGTAATTTAGTACTTACTATTTGATATTTTATATTCTGTTGTTCTAACATTTTAAATATCTTAATACTCGCCATTTTGGTGTACTCCTTTGTGATTTTGTGATTGTGCCTACCTGAGGATGACACCCGCTCACCAAAACGTGTAGGAGTTCTTAAAATTTATGAACAGCTTGTAACCCTATTATGTGTTTTTGTCGGTGAATGTGATTTATTGTGTTAATATTATTTTGCACCACCTTCTGTTTGAGATATGCATTACATTTCTTCATGCCAGTGACACATAATTGAGAGTTCCATATTTTGAATTTAACCTTGCTGCCTCATCAGTGTTCATTAGTTATGCCCTTATTTTTATGTCATTAGAAAATTAATTGTCTGTAAATGTAAAAACTTTGTAAATGTACACCGTACAGTGCCTTTGGATTCATGTTGTGATAGCTTAAGAGTAATTTAACCGGCATGGATGGAATCCAGTTCTTTTCACCCCCTCCCCTGGCAGATGTGAACCTAATAGTCATTGGTAGGTACTGTAGTGCTTTTAAACATAGCATTAATAATGACCATATTTTCAGTCTTGAAGGTATCATGCATGAGTGTGAGGATGCTTGTAGCATAGAAAGGGTGATGTAAGGAGTACTAAATCTTGCAAAGGAATATGCACTTGTACCACAGTCATCTTCTTCTGTACTAAGTGCAGGCTGAGACTGTAACTATCTACACTGTAACTGGAAAGGAGAACAGACTGTGTACGAAAGTCACAAACTAAACATATAAAACCATTATTTCTGTTGATTCAAATGGAAAAGGAACTGGATTGTACCAGACCATTGACAGAAAACCAGACTGAACTCTGGAAGTTCGGCAGTCCAAATTAATGAGGTATACAGTTTATTAGTTGTTAAAAGTGCAAACGTAGAGGTAAATTAAATAAATATTTCATATGGCAAACGTCCCTGGTAAAAGACATAGGCATGCAGACTCTGACATCCTTCTGCAGTAAGATTTAGTTATTCTTACATGGGACAACATGTTTTAACAAGGAACGGGCCTGTACACATGCATGCAAGGACATCGGCTCCCCGTGGAGGAAGATTCATCATAGCACACATGGTACAGTAATGTGAGGAATTTTTTGCTTATTCTTTGACTTGGTTGCAGTCAGTGTGTGACCTGCAGAATTCAGTCCGTGAGGGCCTGCTTATGTTCAAGACACTTCTGGAGGAGCTGCGACACAACATGGAATCCGAGAAGCATACCATCAACAGTTTCTGCCAGGGGATGCAGGAGGCCATAGCTAAGACTCATGCTAGTATGATCATGGAAGTGCAAAGGTGAGTGATAAATATGGATCTGGAGCTTTATTGTAATTGTTCTGAAGAGTTCCAAGTTCTAGAAGTGATGCCCAGGAGGTTTGTTAGGGATGTGATGCCATTTTGGCTGAGAAGTTGCTGACAATTTGAAGTTTTATAGTGCCTTCAAAATGTCACCTGATTATCCAGTGACACATTGTAACATCCCAGAAGACTTGTATCTTCAACAGCACCTGAGAACCTCAGACATCATGTTGATATGCTTGTAATGTGGGTTTGACGGTCGACTGTCAAGAATTTGACAGTGACAATGAAACATCTGAATTTGAATCTCTGTGCATTAGGCCCATCCCCTATAAGTCATATGTTTTTTGTTGTTTAGGACCTGTGAAGAAAAATTAATATTAGCTTTGTAATTTTTCAGACAGTTTGAGACTAAGGAACGTCAGTTTCGAGGTCAACTAATCAGCCTGGGTACAGTGTTGCCACTTCTGCAGCTTCACCTGCTCCTTTGCTCATCTTTCTCTTCTTCTGCCAATAAGTATCAGTTCCTGGACCTGGCCTACCCAATGATGGATCGCTTAGCTGCAGTTTCTCAGCTTAGCCAACCACCTAGGTAGGATCAATTTGCCAAACCTGTATATGATTGGACTGGACGGTCATGTAAGAAATTGTGGATATGTATTGACAAACTAATAAATTTTATGAAACTTGTTATGATGATTGCTGCACTAGAGACCAGCCCCCGTATCTTTAGGTTATAATTTTGTACTACAGTATTATGATTGTAAATGTATAATACTTGGTGTGACAGTATAGATTAAAGCATTCAGAGAAAAGTAGGCATTGTAATGTTTTCCTTGTAAGTCTTGTTAGGCACATATACAGAGCAGCTGCAAAAAGTGACTGTTGGTCCTGTTATATGTGTCTGTCCATCTGTCTACATGCTACAGCATGATTCAAATGAGACATATCTTCATGAAATATTGTATATGAGATTTTTAGTAAAATTTGTCATTTCATTCTGATGTTGTTGAAAACTGGATAAAAGTGACAGACATTTTATGTTGAAACCTGTGTATGTGTCTGTCATTGGTGTTTATAATAGAGCGAACTGTTCTCTGTGTGGTACAAACTAAGGTTCAAGTAATGGTTGATGATTTGAACATAACAATTGAGTGCAGTTAACTCCAAATTTGGCACTAAAATGTGGGAAGGAAAACTTGCAGTAACAGTAATAGAACCAAAGCACCAGAATTGTTGTGTCCTGTGGACATTTCCTGACTTTTTTTAAATAATCAGGATTGCAAACAGAAGGAATTATGTCTGTTTTACTAGTGAAAATGTCTGTTTCAGGCCTGTTCAATCAAGTCAGATTAGGACCAACTATCGTAGTGAATTCTCTCATGCGCTCGAACCGTGGGTAGGGAAAAGTGTCATTACAGCTACACAGCAGCAGCAAGCAGGTGGGGAAATGGGGCCACAAGTGTCAGGTGAGATGTTGTGGAATGTTATACAATGTATTTATGAAACTGCTCTTTTTCCTGAAGAAAATTAGGTAGGATGCAATAGCTTGGTGTATTAAAAAAAAATATTTTGCAGATACTAGCTTGAATTTGGCGTGTATTAGACTGTGCATTGTTGTGATAACTGAAGAATAAGAACCAACTAGATGCTACTTATTGTTTTACTATACTTATGATAGGCTCAACATGTTTCAGGCACAGTAGTGCCCGAAACATGTTGACCCTATCATAAGTATAATAAAACAGTAAGTAGCATCTAGTTGGTTCATGTTATTCAGTTATTAGCTTGAAAAATGCCTTTGTTTAAATATATCTTTTCCCCCCGCCACATTTTGCTGCACTGCTTGGACAGTGATGGATGTAAATACAGGGTGATGATGGTGGAATGAGTATGGCTTGTAATGAAAACATGATTATTGCAACAAAAATTGTTAAAAGTATCAGCTTCTGATTTTTACTTGTCTGGTCAATTCTTACACAAAACAAGGACATTTTTTTGGTGTTTTGTCTTTGCCAGTGATTTGTAACTAGCCATGACTTTTCTTCAGGACTCCTTGCAGTTCGGTCCCCAGTATATTTATAGCAGGCAGTATATAAATGTACTCATTGGGCCTCTCCATTGTCTAAGAGAAGACAGTATGCTTTCCAGAATTTCTGTGAGCGCTGTATGTCTGAATGTTCATCAACTGTGACCATGTAGAATACATAGAGTTTTACATGTATGTCTCATGTGCACATTTGTGGCATGGTTGTGGTGAAAATACATTTCATTTATATATAGTTTATGCAGAGGTTATATAATGGCAGTTGTCTTCACTGACTTTATAAAAGTACCTATACTCTTTCATGTCACGACCAAGTCATTTCATGTCCATCAACTGTATCCCAGTTTGTAATAATGACTACAGAAGAAAGCACAAACTATATTCTTCTTTGGTGTAGTTTGAATTGAATTGAATTGAGTGGTATTTGGGTTCGAGCCTTTCTGGGCCCAGTGCACCTAGGATAGGCCGTTTGTGCCCCATGTTCTGTACTAAATTAGAGGAGCCCTGTTCCTTTAGCAAAGTTCCATATGGCCCCTATACTTAGTGTCCTGATATCCTAAGGGTCCAAAAAGAAGGTATCCGGATATGTATGCCTGAGTGAAGCCAAGGCCTCACACTCACGCAAAATGTGGACTGAAGTTTCCTCCTCAGTACCACATTTCCTACAAGTGAGGTTATTAGTCAGCCCATTATATATAAATGTCTTCTCAAGGTGTTATGACCAGTAACGAGGCCAATAACAACCCTGGATTGTGTCCTATTAAAGGACAATAATCAGGCCCTTGTAGCCAGGTCAGGGCCAGAAATCAATTCTCAAGCCTGTCTCTGTGTACGACAAGGACCACTTGGTGTAGTTAATTCGATGGAATTAATTGGAGATATTGTTGGTTTTTAAGCACAGTAGGAGAAATAGGTTATTTCTTAAATGCAAGTACCACTTAGCATGTCCAAATTTCAGTTTCATTCTGCTTTACAAAACAAAACATAAATATTACAGTAATTTTTTTAACGCCGTAAAATCGATTTTGTTGCATGATAAGGTTATGTCTTAGCTTCCTCAGTGGAGTTGCATGGTTAGAATGTAAGACATCAAAACAAACAAATACAGTTGCCCTTTATAAATTGTGACATGCTTAACCATTGTTATACATCTGGGAGGTTTATGAACAAGTGGAGGTGATCAGCCATATAATTTGAACCATTATTCTGTAGGAACCAATTTATATGAACCTCCACAAGTGCAGCAACCACATCAGCCTCCACAACCGCAGCATGGTGGTTCACAAGCATCTGCCACACATTTCCATCCACCTCCCTCTAGAAGACAGCACTCAGCACTGAGAGCAAAAGCTCTTGAAGGAGAGGGACCATTCTCCAACCACTGCCGTAGCTTTGATACTCAAATCAAGGTACAGTTTATCACTAGAGAACTGGCAATTGAAAACATGCAATTTCAAAGTGAAGTCTTCATCACTTGACAAAAAGATTTTATTTTCACTTGTTGCTATTCATTTGTATTTCTTGTGCAGATTTTCACAACATGTTGTGAGTTTGCTGACCAGTATTTTAGATAAATTATCAACCTCTGTTGGCCGGGAATATTGACAGAAAGCAGACCTAGTTTTTATGTTGACAGCAATGAGCCACTGGTCACTGGAATTACTATAGTTACATAATTCATGCACTTTTTTTAACCACTGTTCAGTACAAGACCATAGGATTCGGGCTCCAAGCACATAGCATGTTTGATATGGGAGCCCCACTGTCCAAAACAAATCATTTTTATGTCACTCTGCTTGGACTACCCTGAAAATTGAGGCAGCAGGGTGATCTTAATTGTTGGCACTTACAAATCCGCATGTTGTCATATCCCTGAAGGTGGTATTATTCATTGACACTCTTGTGAGAACCTCACATCTCATACATATACATGAGAATGACCAACAAAATGCACACTATTTCTGTTTAATTTATTCCAATTAAACTATTCTCTACATATTTACTTTATTACAGTATGTTTCCGTCAACACAACTAACATTTAAGTATAACATTAATGCAACATGTTTCGACTTGTGACAGTCATCATCAGGCTGATCTAAGAACCATTTAACATTTCACAGGTTTTATTTTGTGCATTTGGGATCCCATATGCCTTACACCGTA
>Ga0123357_10003896_pt1 | contig 17317 bp, 7 predicted proteins | sample TergutEmb28metaG_FD_89873 | JGI IMG/M metagenome (GOLD analysis project Ga0123357, IMG submission 89873) | Embiratermes neotenicus P4 segment gut microbial communities from Petit-Saut dam, French Guiana - Emb289 P4 | ecosystem: Host-associated > Arthropoda: Insects > Digestive system > Gut ... | reverse complement strand
CTTCTCGTTTTTTTATTTTTTTTCCCCTTTATTTTTTTCCCCCCCCCCCCCCCCCTTTTATTTTTTAATTTTTAATTTTTTTTTTAATTTGTTCATCTGTTGATATTGTCTAGTGGTATTCCATAGTTCTCCATTTGTTATTGTGTTTGGCCATTTTATATTTAATATTTTCCTCAGGCACCTATTAATATACACTTGTAGATGGTTTTCAGCATTGTTTGTTCTTTTCCAAGTTGTGCACCGATACAGTAGTACTGCTTTCACATTTCTTTCTGGTAGGCATAACTGTGTTCTTAAGGATTATTGTGTAGATTTCCATATTGGAAATATTTGCATGAATGATGAGTGTGCCATGCTGATGTGATTTTTACACCCTATTCAGTTCTTCCCTCTTGTTACTACAGATCCATGGTTCAAAAATGTTTCTACTTTGTCACTGGTTCTGCCATTGAGTGTTAAATTTTCTTTCCTTTTATTGTTGAATCTCACAATTTTGATATGATATGGATATATTTTTAGACCATACGTCCCTGCCTCCTGTGCAAGGGCAAATAATTCATTGTCCTTGAAGGTGCGAGAGGGTGGGCAGACATCATTGGCAAACCCATGTCCTTTGTGTCAGTTGAAAACGTTGTTTGACAATGTATGCACAGATTTAAAAAATCTACCTGTGTTTTCGTGTGGAAAATGCAATACAAAATTAGAACTTTATAAAAAACTTTTTGTTGTTTTTTGTGGAATGCATTCTGTAAGACTAATTAGTATTCCCCAGAATTCATAGTAGGAGACTTTATCTGGATAAAGGTAAACAGATATTGTATCAACATAATCCAGACAGTTTAATGACTTAGAGCAGAAATGTGGATTGTTATTAAGGAAATTAACTTCAATATTGCAGAGCTTATGTTATATCATTTAACTTTTTAACAGGCTCCTCTAAGATCACAGTAATAAATGTAGAGAGAGTAACGATACAGTACTCATGAACAACACTTTCCTCAATGCCATTGCATACTGCATGACAATCATGCTAATGATGAGGCCATCAGATTATTTTTGGATCTGTGACACATTTACCACCACTGCTGCCAACACCACCACCACCACCACCACCATTACTATGTCCCCCACCACGCACATGCTGGAACTGGTTCTCATGTAGTGTGAAAAATTTGTAACACTGACTATTCTGTGACAGGAATGTGTATTGTATGAATACTGATCAGGAATTGCATGCTTTTGGGCCAGTCATCTTGTAAGGCTGCACAGTGTCACGCATCTTGTGTGTGGAGCCAATTTTTATAATGAAGTATATTGAAACTCATTCAAGAGTACTTCATTAAAGTGACTCCATACCTACTTTGTTATTGACTTGCTGTGATGTACAATAAAACATTTTATTCTTTATGAAATATTCATATTTTAGGAATGTTATGTTAACAGGAAAATTATTTAGTTGTTTCCAGCTAGATGAGGCCAGATCTTGAAAGTCATACATGCCGCCTCTCGTTTGCATAATCTTGTATGGAAAACGTCTCAGTTCATATATTGGTAATTGCTGTTCTGATCTCATTTATCAGAATTATTATTGTATGATTTGCATGTTTTATTGGTATACCACATACAATATAAATTACGGTGTTTATAAACACATGGTTTTACTAATGCAGTGAACTTGTGAATACTGCACACATTGGCTGCAATGTTGGATGTAGTACGGTGAGATGTTTAAGCTCCTTTAGCAGAATGTAGAAGCTGTTATCACAGTCATTACAGTAAAGTACTACATGCAGTTTCTTTTTTCTTACATTTTATTTGACAAAAGAATTACAGTAACAAAATCACATGCTTCCAAATATTTGGTACCATACATTATTTCTCTGAATCCAATAATTGGTGCCAGTGTTGCTTCCACCTTACAAGTTGATGCATTTGGCATGTTATAACTGCTTACTGCAAGAGTATGACATTGGCATGGCCTATGGCATACTGTCCATACCATTTTTCATGAAATTTGTCAGTGAGTGAATCATTTTGCTTTTCATTAACTTACCTTTAAAACATTTTTCATCTGATACGTACTCCAACAGCCTTACTTTGCTATCACTGGTACACATTAACCACTTATGGAACAAAGACTGGACATGCTTATTACAGGATTATAGCTCACTGATGTGTCAGACAGGGATGATCTGATTATTTAGAGCACGTATTGCAGTTATGTTGTAGTAATGACTGCATGTGATCCTGCAGTCATTGTGTGCAGCAATGAGATATTTCTCGTGCAGAACCGTAAATTACCCTGCTTTTAAATTGCATTCCATTTTCATGTGATTTCAATGTAGAAAGTGGGTTGAAGTAATAGACATATCTTCAGATGTGGCTGTTCTCATAATATGCTTTTGTGTGGTAATCTTTTAAAGCCTATCAGTAACTTTGTATACCATCAGTTTTAACATTCAAAAATTCTGCATGGCGCTCACATTGCATATATTTGTTTTTCATTTATCTCGGAATAAACAGCACCTTTTGCCGTATACTGCATTAACAGATTGGTTATTTTATAACCAAGGTGGAGAGTTTATACACACTGAGTCCTTACATAAAGCAGACATGTTTCATCTTTAAAGGGTTAAATTAATAACTTAACATTATCCAGTCATGGAGTACAACATTGTAATTAGTGTGTTGTTTTGTATTCTGCTCAACAATTGCACAGTTTGGTTATTCCTTTTTTGTTTACTGGGCTGCAGGTTTTGATAAGGCAATGTATGCACCTTCTTTTGTACTTCAACCATAAGGAAACACAATAAAATACGTACTGAATGTTGGACTGCTTTAACTTGAAATAGGAATCCAGACTTTCTTACAAATTGCAACCGCAGAAGTCATGTTTTCCATGTGCACTATTGATATAAAGAAGTGATCCAAACAAAGATCCACTGAACTAAATTGCACTATATTCTCTACAGGATTACATTTTGGCTGTTTGTAAACTGTTGGTTTTATGTAATACAACCAGAAATTCCATTCATATCTTCCAGTAGTTTTTTATATCAGTTAAGTGTATTCTTGTACCTAAGATACAAACTATTCGCTACTTAGTTTATATTTTGTTTCAGGGCATTGAGTTGTGACCGTTTGCCAATATGTCTAGAACATGCTCTTGAAAGATTAATTGAGAAATGGTTCAGAATTGAATATTTTTTTAAGTATCCTGACTTTTCTATATTTTTCCACCTGTTTTCATAGCATATAATTTTAACAGTATTGAAGTGTCTCTATTGGTGAATGTTATGCTACAGTAGCCCTTGTAAACTAAAAGTAAAGGATTTGAGGCGTGTATGGATGTGTATTGCCTGGTTTGAATATGCTGAAGTTCTGCAAACTTGATTAAATATATATACATATATATATGCATTCATATATCCAATTTAAAAGGAAACTGGAATATTTTAATTTTTTGTTAGAACATGATTTGAATCAACTTCTGGTATGCTACACTAAGCAGCTCATCACATCATTGACATTCAGCCAGCTTGACAGAAAATTCCGATGAAACTTACATTTTAATCATATCAGAAGTGTAAATCAGAATTTATTTTCGTGTTATGTGATCACTGCATTATATTCTGTATAGGAAGAGGCCAGTCTTATGTAGTTTTCTTGAATTTGGGGCTTTTTCATAAGCAGTGATTATCACTGTGTGTACAGAAAAGGACACAAAAATGTTGTAGTGTGGCTTGATGTACTAGGGATTGATACAGATCTCTTTTTCTTAGTTGTGTCATTGCCAGTTTATTGCAGCTAGATTCTTATTTCTTATTGTGTTCTTAAGTTCTGTTACATTTCTGTTATTGGTGACATTAACTTTTGTCAACAGAATATAGGTCAGACTTATAAAAATATAGCTAATAAATCCTTTGAAAATGTGGCAGAGTGTAAGTATAGGGGAGTGACACAAATTAAAGTGGCATGCAGAAAGAAATTAAGGACAGTTTAAATTTAGGGAATGGTTGTTACCATTCAGTTCAGAATATTTTGTCTACCCATTTTCTGTCTTAAAACGTAAAGATTGTTATGTGGCACCATAATTTTTCCTGTTGTTTTATATGAGTGTGAAACTTGATCCCTCACATTAAGGGGAGAACAAAGGGTGAGGGTATTAGGGGAAAGTACTAGGAGGCTGGAAAAATGGCATAATGAGGAGATCCACAGTTTGCACCTGTTGCTGTTATTTGGGTGATAGGATGAAGAAGGATTGTGGTGAGTAGGGCATATGGCATGCATGGGGTAGAAGAGAGATGTATACAGGATTTTGGTGGGGAGACTTGCTTGGAAGATCCAGTCATAGATTGGAAGATATTAAAATGGCTCTTAAAAACGTAGGATGGAATGAGATGGACTGGTCTCATCTGGCCAAGACGGGGCAAGAATCTTCGTGGCGGCCTAAGCACTGTTCAGTTTAAATGCCCACCAAGGAACAGTGGTTTTCCTTTCAGATGAAGAGGGTGTACATATAACAGAATGTTGTCCTATTTGCTCATGAAGGCTAAGGCGAGAACAGACTGATAGTGTGTGTTCAAGAACAGTAGGCTGAGGGGAATATTTGGGTCTTAAGGGGGAAGATGTAACAGGTAGTTGGAGAATAATGCATAATGATGAGCTTCATAAGTTGTATTTACTAAATTTTACGTTGGTGAGATCAAGGAGAATGAAGTGGTTAGGGTGAGGATAGTCTTAAAATTCATCCTAAAGAAAGAGGATGAGAAGGTGTTGGATTTAATTCATCTGGCTGAAGATGGGGACTAGTTGTAGACTTTTTTTAATGTGGTAATAAAACTTCATGTTTCATAAAGTGGGGAAGGAGATGTGGAATTTCTTGTCTTTCAAGCACCTATTTCCTTTTGAAAAAGGACTCTGCAGCATGTAGGTAGTATATACATATGATTGATTCAGAGGTTTCAGCATCCTGAAGAGGCTAAAAGTGAAGTTCGCCAGAACTGTGGGAACATTTAAACAAGTTGCATGACTCAGCACCTAGGAACAAGGGAAAGCTTGTGATGTTACACCTGCACAGCACATGTGTAAAATGCAAAATTTGAGACAGGTCAAAAGCAGCAGTTTCAACACTGTATTAAAAATGTGGTGAATGTTAATGATGATATGTGCCAATGTATAGTGTTCAACATTTTTCATGTGTGCCGGTGGTTGAATCGGATTGTGAATTAACCAACTGCAACATGCAGCAAGGTGAAATGATTGCCATACTGACTTCTTCCACATGAATTCTAACCAGCTCCCATATTAACTATGTATGTATTAAAAAAAAACTCACTCGAATCTGGACTTCCTATATCATATTTCAGTGCAAGTGGATTGAGTGGCACAATAACATTTGCCAGTTGTGGTTAGTTATGTTTGTGCAAAATTATTGAATTCACATTTTAGAAGTTACAAATTGTTGAGAATTCACTGTATTTCTCCTTCACTTGTAGGGGCTGTAATACTTCTGAGCATAGGTAATAAGCTAATAGTTATGTAACAGTTATTAAGAAGCAGAATGCGAGCATTGCACAAGTTAGGCGTGTGTTGGCAACTGTTTCCTACCAATTTCACATGTTGGCAGTACACATCTTCCTTGGTTGCAATGTTGGCAGATGCATACAGATTAAGTGATTAGGTAATTGTCCTGTGGTCAAAGTGATCCATGATACATAAAGAATTGAGTGCAGTGGGATGTTCTGTGTGAAAACTTTGAGGATGTTAAACATATTTCTACCTGCCATACCTCTGTCAGCCCTGTGCCATGAACAGTTTATAAGGATTTTGTATGTCATTATGTTGATACACATTGTATTGCAAGATAAATTGATAATTTACTAGTGACCTACCCTGATAGGCCAAGCATGTGCTTTGTTATGAATATATTTTGAGTTTGATGTCAGTTGCACAAAATGTAAAAATTTACTTGATAGTCAAAGGATGTAACATCAACTTTTTGGGAAATAAAATCAGCAGATTTAGAATGTGGTTAATGGTGGAGGTGATGGGTTACCAGCTAGTCAGTTATATTATACTCTAAAAGGACAGGAATTACTCATTTATCTCTACAAAAGGTTGATCATTTCTAAAATATGTTTCAATTTATATTTCATGAACATTGTATTTCTATCTGAGCATTCAAAGCAGTGACCCAGTTAATATTCCTAAGAATGTTTGAAGATGAGTAAGTGCCCCACCTGAATGGCAGGCCCTGTTAACATTGTGTTGATTTTGACATCAAAAATATTAAAGTTTTGACTCGTCTATTAAATTAAGCAGATAGTTACCTCACCAAGGTGTGATATCTTAATGTATATATTAAATGCTTGAATTGAGGTTTCTTATTAAAATTCACAGCATAGAAACATTTAGATTACCAGCCATATAACAGATATGATTTTTTTTATTTTAAATAAATAAGGAAATTATCGGCATTATTAACCTGTCCAAACTTGATACCTAAGTTAATTGTACATCTGTGTCATGAGATTTCAGAGTAGTATAGTTATAGAAAAGATTGTGAAGAAGTAATACCGTATATTGTATAGTGTGTACACTTAAGCATTTTAAAGAAGACTCTTCAGACACACTGGCATAAAAATGCCAGAGATGTGTTCATCATAATTATAAACTTTCTTGTTGAGAAGACAGGTATTCTACTTCCAAAAGCCATATTTGACTTAACCTCCCCAAATTTTCTTTGTTGGAATATACTTGAAACATTTACACAGAAACCTTGATTTACTGTTGGATTGCTTTAGTGTGAAAGTAATGCACATAATTGCAGAATGTCATAGACCACTATGGTACACAGTTAGTGTTCATAATTGAAGGAGAAAAAAAAATTGAGTTAAGTGCATGTTTAATGAATTTAATAAATTATTTTACTTTGAAGCATTTACATCTCTGGCATGTTCCATCTGCAGAGCATATATGTTTCATACCACTGGGACCTGCAATATGGCCTATAACTGCTGAATTGGTGACAAAGTTTGATATATCATGTTAGGAATATAAACGTTACAAGAAGTTGATATTTTACATTGTTATTTTGTTCAAGCATGCATGAAATGTTCCATTTCATTCAGATATATCTGCATGAAATAAAATCTCTCGGCATCAACAAGCCGAGCATTTCCTACCTCAGTTTGCAGCGGTATATGAGCAAGCTTAGTTCTGTAGGTTGTCAGTATGTATTTTTCTGGTACAAGAATTACAGATAATGGAAAAATGTTCGCAGAGTTCTTCCAAAGCTGAACAAAAATTAATTTTACACCAGAGACTTAGTAGTTTAATGCATAAAGGCTGCAGTGTATTGTGAGTTATGAGTCTGATATTTGGGTGACTGGATGGAACTGAAGGCTGAAATGTGTGTTAACAAGTACCTTTTTCAAAGCATACAGTAATTCCAGTACAGGAATTAATCCTCTTTTTTGTTAAAGAATGGAATGTTTGTCTTCAAGTACTTCAGTTTTGTCCAGTCATTATATTCCACTGATGTTTCGTACCCATTTCATGTGTCTGCCACCAATGTTAAATAGGCCTAATTGTAGCAGTTGACAGCATCATTAAATGAAATACCTGTCTGTCTGTCTTTAAGACATTGTTCAGTTCCTGCATTATACTTGTGTGATCTGCAAAATCACTTTATTTGGGATGCTTTTCAATTGTTAGAACAGGGAAGGTTACTTCGTGCCAATGCCTGTGAATATGATAGGTGAAGAAGTCAGCAAGTTTATGGAGTCTGGTGTTGAGCTGTGTTATATTCTTTCATTACAGAGTTAAAATTTTCAGGGCTCTGTCACCCCCTGATTTGAAGCACAGAATTAACAATATACGTGCCATAAATGCCAAATTCTGTAGCAACTTAATGAGTCAACATTTTCCTAACACAGTGAAACATGTTAGAAACAAGTTACAGATTTCTTAGTGCAAATTGTTGCTTTAAGACAGAAGTATGTATCATATTCAGACATTTTGAAACTGCACGTGCCTCTCATTCCAGCCATTGATAAACAGAGCAAATCTTTTAAATGTCTTCACATAGCTGAGAAGTCCATCTGTGGATGCAGTTTTAGCATATGGTTTTTGTGGCTGTATTCGCAAGTTTCATGCAAACTGGCGTGCAGATCTGCACAAAGTGGCATTCCACAAATGAGATAGGGTAGTGGCTTTCCAGTGGGTAGGTGAAGGACACAAGTGCTGATCCTGTTCTTCTGGGATATGACATCATGTTAATGTATAATTAGATTGCATTTTGAGGCCACACATTTCATCTTTCAATGTTCGACATGTACTACATCTTGAGACATATCATCAACTCTTGGAGATAAGAACACTATGTTTGCACGAAATGTGGAGATCTGATTGCCCTTTGCTGCAACATCATATCCCATGTGAATAGAATCTTCAGCTACAGTGCTGCAAAAACAGCAAAACTGGAAACAAGTGTTTCAAATTGCATTATTTCATTAATATCTGCCTGGTGTTTATTTCTGAGTAATAAATTCAGTCCAAGAATGTTTTGATCAGATCTGTAAATGTACATCATTGACATTTCCATAAAGTTGAGTCTCCTTTTTGAAACTATTTTGCATATACAGGGTAGGTCATTCCAGTATTGCTTGTTATTTTTACTGCTGTGTTTTGAATAAAATCTCATTTCACTCTATTTCTCATAAAAGATCTCTGGATTTGAATCTCAACATAGGCCATGGAAATCTCAGAAGCAGTAGATCTTGGTGGTAAAATATAATGCTGTTAATTACAGTAATACTAATATCACAGAAGACCTTTAACTGTTAAAATACTGGTCATGAGAGGACAAAAATAATTGAAAATTGTACAAAGCAACTTATGAGTACATATAGATTTCACAGCTGTCATTAATTCATACAAGCATAGTTTGAGTAAGAAATTGGATTCATATGAAACCCCTCTTGTGACAGTGTTCATTAGTAATACATTTTTTTGAATGTGCTAGATGTAATCCCTTGAGAGGTGTTCAGACCCAGATACATGAAATAATCTCTGGTCATATTTTTTATAAGAGAGGTGGTCTTATGTATATCATTTTGAAATCTGAGCTGCTGATGTGTTGGGGCATGCAAATTTATCTCTTTGAATTCCAGATGTGTGACACTTAAAATTCACTAATCCAACTTCATTTTATGCTCTGTTCATGGAATACAATTACCAAAATATATGTACTGTATTTTAGAGTTTATATAGAATGTTATTGCTTAATGAAGTATAAGTGCAAGGCTAAAGGAGTTGAAGTTTGAAACTGTTGAGATAGTGCTAGTGAGAGGGATGTCAGTTTGGTACAGTACATTGCTTTGTTTTTGGCTGGTGGAAGAGTTGGCACAGCTTGTGGATAGGCCTATTGGGTGTTGTGAGGTGGTGAGGGTTGGGTGTTTATTTGCTTGGAACTTCAGTTTGACAAGGTTTGCTGTACTTTTGAGGGTAGAGACAAGGACTAGATGAAACATGACACTTTCTACACATGACTTGCTCCTAACCTACTGTTTGAAACTTCCACCAGCCAAAAACCATGCACAGACAATGAGTAAATATTTGGTAAATTTGTGTCAGAAAATGGAATTGAAATGAATTGATAATTGTTGTCAGTAAGGATCAGCTATCTCAGATGGCACTGTGTGTGTGAGAGAGAGAGAGAGAGAGAGAAGTTTCCATGCCATGTTAATTTGTTCATTAAACTTTGTGTTCCCCCCTTGTACTGGCTGCATATTTGGAAATGAAATGTTACTCATAGCAATTATAAAAATAATATTTGGCAAAATTTGAATCTGGAGTGATGGTGCACTGTATTTTGTGCATCCCATAATGTGTAGCTAATAGCTTAGTAACTGGTGTATAATGTAGCATTGAAGCAGAGGCTTGAATCTGTATTACAGAATCAAAACCCAATCTCCTGAAGTGTGACAAACCAGTAAAAGTGTGGTATATATTTTCTGATAGATGAAGCTTTGTAAATGTTAGAGTAGGCTTTGTTTTAATCAGTTAACTTCATTGGTTGAACTGTATTGTCCTAAGACATACTAATGCTCTTAGAAAATAATGCCATTTTATGAAATTCAGAAATTCCATTGCATGTAATGTAACAAAATTTAGCATTCAGAGTGATGATTTGGTGTTCTGTCATTTTCAGAAGTGGCAGCTGTCTCAAATCAGGGTACACAGGATTATGTAAAGAGAATAATTTAAATTTATGTTACGGCTATGACTTGCCTACAAAAATGTGCCTGGAATATGGACTGGCAACAGTTAGGGATTTAGTTGTTGCATTTTTCTTGTAACAGAATAAATTGGTAGGAATACTATATGACCACCCAGAGAAGCATTAGCAATCTTACATCTTCAAAAGTAGAGCTGTTTATGCAAGAATGCCATTATAAATTACATGTGTAAAACCTTCCTAATTTGGCTGGTCAAAAATGTTTTATTCACTGACTGGTGTTCACTGTTCTGTGATTAGTTTACAGAGTGTAAAGTGGGAGAGTAGTGGATACAACAGTGTGAAACTTTTTTCTTTCATTAACAAACAATACAGATATCAGGTGGGTGGGTACAGAGAATTAAGTTAGGAAAGTGAAAGATGAGGGGGGAAATTGTTTTTGTAAAATTATATTACATCAGTCAATAAAATGTGACATATTGGATATGTAACAGTTATATTTCACTGATCTTGTAATTTTAAAAAAAATTGAGCTTCTGTTTCCTCAGCATTCACTTTTGCTGATGTAACCCATTTCACCTACTCATCCAAGAATCTTCTTTGAAATAAAATAATTCCACAAAAAAGGATTAAAACCAAATACCTTCTTTTCTTATGTTATTGCAAATTAGAATTTATAAGGAACACACGGTCTGATATCCACTCATTGTCCTGTTTGACCCTAACATTATGACCAAAAAATTTAGAGCTATGAAGAGTAACAAATTTCACCTTAAAAGATTTCAGCACATGAATATAAGTAGGGGCTGTGAATTGTGCCCGTAATGGTTGTATGACTTTTTTGAGCCATACATAACGTGTGTGTCAATTGAATGGGATGAACCAAGTTTAATAATTCACATGATTTGCATAGAATAAGTGTGAAGGCCATCTTATGTAAAAGCCAAGTACCATTTGTGTAACACTCAAATTGAAATGTACACTACCATTTCTGTGGTTATGATACAGGCATGTATTTCTTTCCCTTGTGTACCCCCATTGTCTCCTTGTTACATTGTGCAGACAATATTGGATGTGTGATGATAATTTTACACACCGATTGCAAACAAATCAGTGGGTGAAACAGTATCAGCAACAGTACAGTTGATATATTATTGTTTAATTATATATATAAAGCATTAAAATTTTCATAGTGAAACACTGATGTGCATGAACAGGAAGTAACCAAAAGAAGTTAGTTACAAAAGCATGTATTAGGTATGACAGAATAATGGAAGGAGTAAAAATGTTTAACCAGAGAAAGAAAAAAATGTCATGTCATTAAAGTTGGGGGTCTCTTGCCAATATCAAAGGTATAATGCAGAATATAACACCAGCTGGAAATTTCAGTGATTGCATCTAAGAACAGGGTTATGCAAAGGAATAAGAGTAATCATCAAGGAAATGTATCAACATGCTTAAAGGTGGAAATTTAACAAGCATCTTCATAGGTTATACAGTCATTTTTACAAGAATCACCATAACTTGGAGTGAAATACAACTCTTTTTTAGGTTACAAAAGAGACAGATTACAGTACTACCAGCATAAACAATGACCATGGGGACAAACATTCGAACATGCCAGGATTTGTCTTGAAGAGCCTCTTTTGTTTCTCATGGACAATAGTATGTTGCCATGTCATGTACAACTGGAGCCCATTCAAGGATTCTGACAGGTGAAGGTACTGCATATGTCAGAAAATATCACCACAGGCATTTACACTGGAGTCACAATGTTGCAGAAATAAGCATATTCCATTTGTAAAGAATTCCATGGGCTGCTGCTTAAGCCTCTATGCCGTAGCCTCTTGTGCATTGTCATCCACTGTGAACGTACAGCCTTTGAGGGCTTGCTTTATTGGTCCAAAGACATGAAAATCACACAGCGATATGTCCAGGCTATATGCAGGATATTTGATCACCTACCATGGCATGGCATTCAGTTTGTACTGAACTCTATGAGGCACATGGGGAGTGGGTAGTCATGCAGTAGAATATTTGTTCCTGATCTTGGTACACAGTTTTTGAAGTGCTTAACAGTAACAGTGTGCACTGTGTCAAAAAGTGGTTCGAAGTAATGTTAGAGAACGCTGTTGATAACTGCTTTGCCAGCAGATGATTGCGACTGTTTTGTCTAGGTGAAGTGGAGTGTCTCCATTCCCTACCTTCCAAATTTTATGGGTTCAAATTGTGAAACTGTGTCCTGTTTGCCATTGTTCACCGCAGAAATACACCTTCAGTATGGTATTGCATCAGGAATTGTAATACTGACATGCAATGCTTGTAGTGTGTCAGTAGATGTGGGACCCCCTTGTTGATATCCAAGTGTTGTTTCCCAGAGGGCCCAGGGCCAGTTCCCTTGGGATAGTTAGAATCCCTTAGCGGTGGTATGTGGTAGAAGCCTTCTTCTTCTTCATCTTTGTCTTCTTCAGTGCTACAGCTGTTTGTGAGTTTTGGCCTGCTCAGTGAATGGTAAAGGTGTGGGTAAAACATTAACACAGTTCATGTGAAGTAACATAGTCAGGGAAGATGGTATGGTAGAACTGGTTTATTGTCAGGTGTAGGATGCAAGTGACAGACAGGCTGCTCTGCGATGAGAATTACTTAAGACCAGATTTTAATATTGTAGGTACCATGCGTCATATGATAATTATTTTGTAGAACCAACTTCATATGCACCAAATGTATTCTTCACATGTTTTCACTTCTCCCCAACGTGTTTCGGCACACCACACGTACCATCAACGGGGAGTCTCTTTAGTTGTTATCATAACGCTTTCGACTAGTACATTATATAATAGGTGAATGAATTCACAGTTATAACTTGCACACATTCTAGTATTCCAGTTGAGACACACAAAATATTTAAAACATAAATTTTAAAACACTTAAAAAAAAATAGATATTCCATGGGGCACTTTCAGGCTGTAGATGTTGGCTTTATAATCTTGATGATTTGCCAGTAGTTATCCAGGGATATTCTCTCAGCCCAGTATGAGTGAGTCCTTAGTGTTGTGTTTGTTTGCTTAATAGAAAATTGGTTCTGCAAACTAATCCAGACCAGATGTTTCCCTGACAGAGGTGTTATACAGAGAGTGATTTTTTTTTTCCCCCTCCCCTGTGAGGCAGCCAAAACATTGCCTTAAATATTACATTCAATATACATCATAACCCCACTCGTTGCTACGTGGAATTCTTGATCATGAAACTATGCAAATGCTAACCAACACCTAAACTGAGGAATCTGTGAAGTGCCAAGAGTCAGAGGATTGACCATTGTACCCCTTACAGCTTCATTCTCATGCGGCCTTGAATAATATTACATCCTCTGGATGTTTACAATAGCATAGAGAGCACATCTGCCTATGGATTCCATCAGGCTTGATATCTTTCCACTCTGAGAAACTGAATCACTGCCCTCTGAATGTTCAGACAAATTCATCACCTGGTATGCCATTTTTAAGCAGTGCTGCAGTATGTTCTGTACTGCTCACCCAGTTGACTCTACTCTTCTACACAAATGTCTGCCATTGTGTTCACTAAGTCAGATGCGGAGCAGCATCATCTATACTGCCATGGCAGTGCTGTAAGCAGGTCCCAGTCGTATATGCCTCATTGTATTAAAATCTTCATCTAATCAACAGCAAGTCAAGTATTAGTTTTAAAGGATAATGATGGCACATTATGTTAACTTAGAATGGTGTTTATTAAGTTTTTTTGTGGTGAATAATTTTGTCATAAAACTCAGGCTGTGTATATCGGTGTTTCGCAAATCTGTGAGTGCTTGGTTGTTTTGTCAATCCATCATTTTTGACAGGTAAACACTGGTTTAATTTAACCTTTTAAAGTGTAGCATTTACTTTACCTACCACCAGGTTTAACATTCCGAAATTTTTCATGGTACACACTTTGCATTGATGTGTTTTGTATAGATCTCAGGAAAAACAGTGACTTTTGCCATGTACGCAACTAACAGATCGGCTTTGTATAACCAAGATGGAAAGTGTTTCCTACACAGTATGCACTGATTCCTTACATAAAACTGACACTTATGTCTCTAAAGTGTTAATGTGGAATTTGAGTTTTTCTAGGCAGAATTTTTTTCTTCATTTATCTAAATGCACTTTTATCTGAGTTTATAAATGGTTATTTTATAAGCCATATGAAAATAATAGCTATTACCACTCTGTATGATGCATTATGTAAAGACCGTGCTGTGACTGATGCAACGAGGATGAAACTTTTAATAAGTAGTATGTTGCACAGGGTAGCAGCATATGTCATTGGAAAGCTCCAGATTCATGGGTCACATTTGGTATTGTATTTAAGCTGCAATATCTATATGGTTCCAAAAAACTGTGCGCGATTCAGGTCCAAGATTTTACTGCAGGTCAGCAGCTGAACAAATCAACTCACTTTTGAAGCTCATAAAATGGTTTTATTTTCAAAGCATAACCTGCATTGTAAATATCACAGATATGATGTGTATTTATATTTGAATATCTTCATATGATATTAAACTTAATTGTAGTAAATAGGACAAAATGAGGAAAATTATAACTGATAATGAGTGTTAAAGGAGAAAAGCTATTATTTAAAGGTAATTAAAAATTATTGACTTCTTAAAAGTTGTAAAAAAAGAAATTGATTTTGATATACTTAACAACACAAGAAGTGAAAACAGGTTGGGATAATAAATACAGTTTGCAGGTTGTAATGCTTGTGACTTTTCAGTGTGTGTGTGTGTAACAAATGGTAAAAAAATATAAAAAAGTTCACATGAAAGTAGTACAGTGGATTTATAATGTATAACCCTACTGTTGTTGGTATAATTATTTAAATATAAATTTCCTGTACACTACTTTCTTAGAGAAATTTAAGGTGAGATGGTTTACTAACCTGTCTGATCATTCTGCTTTTGTGCATGAAGTAGCATTGCTTGCTGGGTTGCATATGTGCCAAAATAGTCATGCAGCAGGAACTTAATTGGGTGTATTGGTAGCATCAATTATACTTATTGTATTTATGTTACTTGTCTTAAATTGCTTCTTTATAGTTAATGGATTCCCAACCAATAATTTTTGATCATGAAGAAAACTAATATGCTTTGGTATCACAGTATGGGTTGCCCAAATACTTAACTGCTGTAACATCGCTTGTATGCTATCCATAATTCTTACTTGATAAGTCATGTAATGTTTTACAGAAAGACTTGAATTTAAACTGGACTTGCATGTATGACTATATCTCCACTCCCCCCATATGCCTTCATGGTGTGCAGAGGGACAACTTCACATGTACCTTTCTTGCAAGGATTGTTTCAGTTTTAATAGATCAACTTTATTCATGTCCATTTTTGCCTTGCTTGAAATTCATGTGCAAGGAATTATGAGCAGAACTGTACTGTGTAATATTACACACCATATTCATCTGATCACATTTAAAGACCATTTTATTTGGAATGTCTAATTATTGTATGCACCTGCTAAGCCTGTTGGGTGTCATTTTGTATCAAATTGGGTGCCTCTTTTGAGCCTGTGTTTTAGAATAATGCAGGAATTATGTTTGGATATTTTTGAAGAAATTAATATTTGGCCCCTGTAATAAAACACATGAGGTATGTCTGTGGTTTTTCTCCATTTGATTTTGTAGCTTATCATTATTTAACTTCATGTAATACCTGAGCTGTATGCCTAACATGTAAATTGTGCTCATCATCATCGTAGCCAATTAAATTTCTGTGTACAAAACATTGAAATAGGTAGTTGCAATACCCCAGGTATAGTTACAGGTGGAAAATTAAGTGGATGTGACATCAGGATCTAATTATGTTGTGTTCATATTCTTGTAGTAATGAGAATGCAGCTGTTATTAAATTGCTTGAGATTGACGGGTCATGGAACATCTTACATTTTATAGTCTTTGCATACTTTTATATATGTATATAGAAGTATACATACACACATCACAAGTACTTTAAAATTGAAGTGTTCTATCTACCCTTCAGAAAAACAAGCACTCCTTTCATTTTGTAACATCCTTGTAAATACTTTGGTGTATTCATATGTATAGAATTAATATACTTCTGAAGGGTTCAGAAAGTTTTCAGTTTTTGTAAGTACTTTCAGAAGTTGTAGAGTTTATTCAATTAAAGAATGTTGTCAAGTATGATTAAAAAACATTGTATTTACTTTCAGATGTTTGATTTTGTGAGAAATGTGCATGTAGAAACAGTATTTTGTTTTGTTTTTTGTGTAGTGATATTATTTAGTGTTAGAAGTGTCTTGAAATTTTTATATGAGAACAATGTCTGTTTTTGTGTGTGTGAAATGAGATGAAGTATTTTTTTTAATTAATTACTATGTTGCACATATGTAACATTTTAGAAAATATGTGTGGGGGGAGGGTGGGTACATACTGAATGAAAAATTAACTTACAATGTGGGGTTCGATATTATTACAAGAGCAGTTTTAAAAAAAAATAGTTAAAAGGTAAAAAATCATCATCATTTAATCTGTATAGTCTCACAAGATAGATTATGAATGTAATGTTTTATATAAGAAATGTAATATGATAAAATAGAAATAGTTCATTAATCATATGTAAACTCAGTATTGATTTGAAAAATAAAATATAATTGAAGAAACTGCAAGATGCAACACAATTGACAATGAATGTCTCTTAGATCAAAATATACATTGTAATAAGTGAACCATCACCTTCATGTTCCCATCATCATGCATATAATGTTTTCTGTTAAATATAGTACAAACTCAGACTGGTAGTGACCAACTCTTCAGCTGTGCTGTGGGTAAGTCATGCAGTGAATGAATGCTGCATAGTAGTCTGTAATTACATCTGTGCACACTGAAATGTCATTATACCTCAGGCCATCCTGAGGAATGTGTTTGGTAAACAGTTTTTTTTTTTTTTTTTTTTTTTTTTTTTTTTTTTTTTTTTGTATAGTTGGTGATTTTAAAATTTTTTTTTTTATACAAAACCTATTTTTTAAACATTTTGTTTTTTTTTTTTTT
>Ga0123357_10003895_pt1 | contig 17318 bp, 21 predicted proteins | sample TergutEmb28metaG_FD_89873 | JGI IMG/M metagenome (GOLD analysis project Ga0123357, IMG submission 89873) | Embiratermes neotenicus P4 segment gut microbial communities from Petit-Saut dam, French Guiana - Emb289 P4 | ecosystem: Host-associated > Arthropoda: Insects > Digestive system > Gut ... | reverse complement strand
CTTTAAAAAGAAAAAATAAAAAACTCATTGTAGGTGTATTAGGGTGCATGGCCGAACGTGTCAAAGCAGAGCTGATCAATGAACACAAAGCCGATTTGGTTGTCGGGCCTGATTCTTATTTAGATTTACCTCATCTCATTGGAACAGTAGAAAAGGGAGAAAAAGCAATCAATATTGAATTATCTGCAACTGAAACATATAAAGATGTGATTCCCCTGAAATTGTCGGGAGTGAAAATTTCAGGTTTTATTTCCATCATGCGAGGTTGTAACAATTTTTGCACCTATTGTATTGTACCTTATACTCGCGGCAGGGAAAGAAGCCGGGAAACCGCAAGTATTTTAAACGAACTCAGGGCGCTTCGTGAACAAGGTTATAAAGAAGTCACTTTATTAGGTCAGAATGTCAATTCCTATCTTTATGAAAACGGTAAGGAAAAAATAGATTTTCCCGGACTTCTCGAAATGGTTGCTTTGGAAGCTCCCGAAATGAGAATACGGTTTACGACTTCCCATCCTAAAGATATGAGCGACCGAACGCTTGAAATCATTGCCAAATACGATAATATTTGTAATCATATTCATCTGCCGGCTCAATCCGGAAGTTCCCAGATTCTAAAAGCCATGAACCGGAAATACACCAGAGAATGGTATTTGGAACGTATTGCCGCTATCCACAGCATAATTCCCGATTGCGCCATTTCAACAGATTTATTTTCCGGATTTCATTCCGAAACAGAAGAAGATCATCAACAAACACTTTCCCTGATGAGCGAAGTAGAGTTCGATGCCGCCTTTATGTTCAAATATTCCGAAAGACCGGGCACTTACGCCGCCCAACACATGCCGGATAATATTTCCGATGAAGAAAAAACACGGCGATTGGAAGAAATTATCGCTTTGCAACTCAAACTTTCCCTCAAAAGAAATAAAGAAGCTATTGGCAAAATTTATGAAGTATTAGTCGAAGGTTTTTCCAAAAAATCGCGGGAACAACTTTTCGGCAGAACTCCACAAAATAAGGTCGTTGTATTCGATAAACAATCCTATAGAGTTGGCGATAAAGTCAATGTTTTGATAACAGAAGCTACTCCTGCAACATTATTCGGAAAATCTATATGATATTTGGTTGCATTATCATATTTTTTTATAATTTTGCACCGAATTTGGGTATTTTGTATACTTACACTAAAAATACTATATAATAATGAGCATAAAAGGCAAAAGTATTATCAACAAGACAACTTTTATCAACTCTAAAATAACTGCTACTATAAGTATTTCTTTAGTTTTATTTATTTTGGGCGTGATTATATTGTTATCTTTGTTGGCAAATAATCTTTCAATTTACGCAAAAGAAAACCTGTCTTTTTCTGTCATACTGGCTGATGACATGAAAGAAGCTGATATCAAAATATTACAAAACAAGATAGAAGGCTCTTCATTTGTAAAATCTACTGAATATATTTCTAAAGAGAAAGCTTTGGAAGAAATAAAAGGTGAATTAGGAGATAATCCTGAAACTTTTATAGGGTACAATCCGCTTCAAGCTTTAATCAGTGTCAAATTAAAATCAGAATACGCCAATAATGACAGTATTTCCGTAATCGAAAAAAAATTAAAACAAAATACCAACATCAGAGATATTACGTACCGCCATGATTTATTAGATATGGTTAATAAAAACATACAAAAAATCGGATTGGCTTTATCTTTATTAGCAGTCTTATTGCTAATTATTTCTTTCGCATTAATCAACAATACCATACGATTAATGGTTTATTCCAAGCGATTTCTTATTTACACCATGAAATTAGTCGGAGCAACTAACTCTTTCATACGTAGACCACTTATATTTTCAAATATTTTGATGGGAATAATCGCTGCTGTTGTAGCTATGGGAATGCTTTTATTCCTTGTGTATTATGGCTCACAAGGATTGAATAATTTTTCTGCGTTGATAAGTATTAAATCATTGATAATCGTATTCGCAATTGTTATACTGTCGGGTGTACTGATATCCACGATAGCAACCTATTTTGCCGTAAACAAATATTTGAAGTTAAATAGAGACGATTTGTATCATATTTGAAGATTATTTAGATAAAATTTAAAATAAAAAACAGATGAATAATAAAAATTTTGCATTAGGAAAAGAAAATTTCATCATAATGGCAATCGCCCTTGTCATTATTATTATTGGATTTAGTTTAATGACAGGAAGCGCTACTGCAGAAGGAGGAGGCTTTAATCCGGATATTTTTAGCGCCAGACGCATCATTGTTGCACCTATTGTGGCATTAACAGGATTTGTGACTGTCGTTTTTGGAATTCTGAAAAAAAGTAAAGATTAAAATTAATGGGAGGAATTACATGGTTGCAATCCCTGATATTAGGGATAATACAAGGATTGACAGAATATTTGCCGGTAAGCAGCAGCGGACACTTAACGATATTCGGAACATTATTCGGTTTGGGAGGAGAAGAAAATCTGACGTTTGCAATAGCCGTACATGCTGCTACAATCTTAAGTACGATTGTTGTTCTAAGGGAAGAAATTTGGAGTATTTTTAAAGGAGTTTTTAAATTTCAGTGGAATGATGAAACCCAATATTATGCAAAAATACTTTTATCAATGATTCCGGTACTTATTATTGGCCTTTTTCTAAAACATTATGTAGAAGAGGTTTTTGGAAGCGGATTATTTATTGTTGGATGTATGTTATTGCTTACGGCCGTCTTGTTAATTTTTTCATACTATGCCCCAAAGCAAAAAGCGAATGTTCCTCTTAAAGAAAAAATATCATTCAAAGATGCTTTCATTATCGGGATAAGCCAGGCCATAGCTGTATTACCCGGTCTATCTCGTTCAGGAACAACCATTTCCACAGGTTTGTTGTTAGGAAACAAAAAAGAAATTGTTGCAAAATTTTCTTTCTTAATGGTAATTATTCCGATTTTAGGAGAAGCTCTTTTGGATTTAATGAAAGGCGATTTTTCTTCCGAAAACAATATGATTTCAGGATTCAGTTTGACAATCGGATTTTTAGCCGCATTCATTTCCGGAACTATTGCGTGTAAATGGATGCTGAATTTGGTAAAAAAAGGTAAGCTGATTTATTTTGCATATTACTGCATTGCCGTTGGAATTGCCGTTATTGTTTATTCATTTGTTAAATAAAAATGAATTTTCAGGAAGGAGAAGTTTTATATTTCGACAAACCTCAGGGGTGGACATCATTTGACTTGGTTGCTAAAATAAGATATAAAATTTCACGTTCTTTAAATATAAAAAAAATAAAAGTAGGGCATGCAGGAACTTTAGACCCTTTGGCCACAGGCGTAATGATAATTTGTACGGGAAAGGCGACTAAGCTAATTGAAACATTTCAGTATCAGTCTAAAGAATATATTGCAACTTTAAAGTTAGGAGAAACTACTCCTTCTTTCGATTTAGAGACAAAAGTAAATCAAGTTTTTGAAACAGAACATATCACAAAAAATCTGGTAGAAGAAACATTAAAAAAATTTATCGGAGAGATACAACAAGTTCCCCCTGCTTTTTCGGCGTGCAAGGTGAACGGAGAAAGAGCTTACGAATTGGCAAGAAAAGGAGAAACAATTGAACTAAAATCCAAATTATTGGTTATAGATGATATTGAGTTATTAGATTTTAATATGCCTGAAATAAAAATCAGGGTAACTTGCAGCAAAGGAACTTACATCAGGGCATTGGCCAGAGATATTGGAGCAGCGCTAAATTCAGGCGCTCATTTAACAGGTTTAATCAGAACACGTATTGGAGGGATTACGTTAGATAAGTGTTTAAAAATAGAGGAAATTGATGATATAATAAAATAGCACACAGATTGCACAGATTTTTTTAATTTTCTATAGAATCTGGGGGATTTGTGTGCTAAAAACATCTCAAATATGAAACTTTCAAAATTTAAATTTAATCTTCCGGAAGATTTGATAGCATTATATCCGGCAACTAACAGGGATGAATCAAGATTATTGGTAGTAAATAAGTCTACAGGGAAAATCGAACATAAAATATTTAAAGATATTCTTAATTACTACAACGATAAGGATGTGTTCATTTTTAATGACACACAGGTCTTTCCTGCACGTATGTATGGGAACAAAGAAAAAACCGGAGCCAAAATCGAAGTCTTCCTGTTGAGAGAACTCAATGAAGAACTACGTCTTTGGGATGTTTTAGTCGACCCTGCACGTAAAATTCGTATCGGTAACAAGCTTTATTTCGGCGAAGATGATTCTATGGTTGCCGAAGTTATAGATAATACCACCTCTCGCGGGCGCACGTTGCGTTTTTTATACGATGGCCCTCATGAAGAATTTAAAAAAGCGCTCTATAGCTTAGGAGAAACCCCCATACCTAAATACATCAACCGTCCGGTTGAACCGGAAGATGCGGAACGTTACCAAACTATTTTCGCCAAAAATGAAGGCGCCGTTATAGCTCCCGCCGCAGGATTACATTTCAGCAGGGAACTCATGAAACGCTTGGAAATAAAGGGATGTGAATTCGCTTTTACTACGATTCATGCAGGACTTGGAAACTTCAGGGATATTGACGTTGAAGATTTAACTAAACATAAGATTGATTCCGAACAAGTTTTCATCGGACAAGAAGCTATTTCTATCATCAACAAAGCAAAAGATAAAAACAAAAAAGTTTGTGCCGTTGGAACTTCTGTGATGAGAGCAATTGAAAGTACCGTAACAACTCAAGGTCACTTGAAAGAATTTACCGGTTGGACTAACAAATTCATTTTCCCGACTTACGATTTTTCTGTTGCAACTTCCATGATAACAAATTTCCACCTGCCCTACTCTACTATGTTAATGCTAACGACGGCTTTTGGCGGTTATGATTTAATCATGGATACTTACCAAACAGCTATCAAAGAAAAATACAGGTTTGGCGCTTATGGCGATGCAATGCTGATAATATGACGACTCTCTCACAGATTTCACAGATTTCACGGATTTCATTTAAAAGCCACGAATTACACGAAACAACACAAAAAATAGTGTTAATTCGTGTAATTCGTGGCTGAAAAATCTGTGAAATCTGTGAAATCTGTGTGCTTTCTTTCTTTAGGAACAAATCTTGGTAATAAACAAGAAAACCTGAAAATCGCCATCCTGCATATCGCAAAAAAAGTTGGCAAAATAATTGCACAATCTTCCATTATGGAAACCGAACCTTGGGGATTTGTTTCCAAAAACACCTTTCTCAATATGGTTATCGAAGTTGAAACAAATCTTCCTCCCTTAGAAGTTCTAAAAGAAACGCAAAAAATTGAAAAGCTAATGGGAAGAATTGAAAAAACGCACGATGCTTACCAAGACCGTATCATCGATATAGATATCATTTTTTATGATGATGTAATACTTGATACTCCTGAATTAAAACTTCCCCACCCGCTTTTTCACAAAAGAGATTTTGTCGTGAAGCCACTTTGTGAAATTGCGTGGCGGCAACTTGGCGAGTGACGGCTTCCGGTAACTTTTATATCCAATCTTCTGTTTGAATATTTCCGTCTATTCCTATGATAACTCTTTTGATTGGTATTTTTCGCTTTGCTTTGGCTTGCGCTTGTTGTGCAAAGTGCAATAATCCTCCGCAACAAGGCACTTCCATCATAATAACGGTTAGCGTATTAATAGATGAATGGTCTATCATCTCCGTCAGTTTTTCTATGTAACGTTCTGTGGATTGGTCGAGTTTCGGACAAGCAATCGCAATGCTGTTATTTTTCATAAACCGATTGTGAAAATCTCCATAAGCAAATGCCGTACAATCTGCTGCCAATACCATGTTCGTATTCCTTAGAAAAGAAGCGCCTGGATTTAATAAATGCAACTGTACCGGCCATTGACTTAACTGGGAAAAGAGAACAGGATTTGCTTCGCTTTGTCTGGTTTTCGGGGCAAATGACATTTCTTTAGCGCTTGGACAAACATGGTCGTGGTGTACTTGCCTTTCCATGACAGCGTGTTCATTAAACGGTTCTGCCTCCCGTTCTTCCAGCGTTATTGCTCCAACAGGACACTCGCCAATACACGCACCTAATCCGTCGCAATACATTTCATTGACTATCCTTGCCTTTCCGTCAATGACTTGCAACGCTCCTTCGTGACAGCCTGTAACACAAGCGCCGCAACCGTTGCAAAGGTCTTCATCAATCTTGATTATTGTTCTTTTCATTTTCAATCTATATTAAAATTTTCTACAAAGATAGAGCCTTTATATTAGAAAAAACGTAACATTTGTTACAATAGTAAAAATAAAAAATATACTTTTGTAAAAATTCCATCCAATGAATACTGATGATTTATTATTATGTCCGATATGCAAAAACATTCCTGTCGATAAGCGGGAAAGTTTTCTTGATGAATTAAAAATCAAAACTAAATCCTTTAAAAAAGGGGAATGGATTGCCCAACAGGGAGATACGGTTCATTCGTTGCATATCTTGTCAAAAGGCAGTGTAAAAGCTGAAATGATATCCGAATCGGGAACGGTTTTGAATATTGAAACCATTCATGCGCCCAATCCTTTGGCGCCTGCGTTTCTATTTGCCGAAAACAATCAATTTCCTGTGGATGTTGTTGCACTGGAGGATGTTGAAATAATCCTGATTCCTAAAAAATCAATCATAGAACAACTTACTAATAATGAGACGTTTCTACAATGTTTTATGACATTCAACTCCAATCGTGTACATTTCCTTTCCGAACGGTTAAAATTTCTTTCGACAAAAACTATCAAAGGAAAATTGTCGCAACATATTTTGTCGAGAACGGACAATCTGTGCTTTACAATGGGGATGAATCAAACCTCCTTGGCGGAATATTTTGGCGTCACCCGCCCATCTTTGTCAAGAAGCATCGCGGAAATGATAGAGGAAGAAATTATTACATTGAAAGGAAAAAACGGCAAAATACTTAATCTCGAAAAAATGAAGGGGTTAATTGCTCAATAGTCCTTTTTGATTTTCAATCCATATATCTCCTAATTCTCTCAATTCACGATAACTTCATTGTTGTCTGCACATCTTTTATTACCTTTGCTTGTGAATTGAATGAAGAGAATTATGCAACCCAATCAATCTGCCCTCGTATTATTTTCCGGAGGTCAAGATTCTACGACTTGCCTCTATTGGGCGTTGAAAAATTTTGATTCTGTCAGAACCTTGTGCTTCACATACGGACAACGTCATGTTAAAGAAGTGGAAATCGCGCAAAAAATGGCACAAAATGCCGGAGTCCCTTTTCAAATGTTGGATGCAACTGTCATCAGTCAATTGGCCGAAAGTTCTCTGACGAAACACGATATGGTTATGGACAAAGAGAAACCCGTCGATTCTTATCCTAATACATTTGTGCCCGGACGTAACCTTATTTTTCTTACATTTGCAGCAGTTGTTGCTCGTTCTCACGGCATTAAAAATATTGTAACAGGAGTTTCGGAAGCCGATTATAGCGGTTATCCCGATTGTCGCGACACATTTATCCGGTCGGCCAATACAACTATTAATTTAGCAATGGATGAGCAATTTATTATTCACACACCTTTAATGTGGCGGAATAAAGCCGAAGTATGGGCGTTAGCCGACGAGCTTGGAGTATTCGATGTCGTAAGAAATCAAACACTCACTTGTTATAATGGCATTATTGCAGCAGGTTGCGGTGAATGTCCGGCATGTCAATTAAGGAATGATGGACTGGAAGAGTATCTTAGAATGAAGAATGAAGAATGAAGAATAAAGAATGAAGAATGAAGAATTGAATGGTTTGACGCTTTTAGGCGGTAAAACAGAATATAAGCAAAATTATGCTCCGGAAGTATTAGAGTCGTTTATTAATAAACATCCCGAAAATGATTATTGGGTAAAATTCAACTGTCCAGAATTTACAAGCCTTTGTCCGATTACAGGACAACCCGATTTCGCCACCATATTGATAAATTATATCCCGAATATCAACATGGTTGAAAGCAAAAGCTTGAAACTTTATCTTTTCAGCTTTCGCAATCATGGAGCCTTTCACGAAGACTGTGTAAATATTATCATGAAAGACTTGATACAATTGATGAATCCCAAATATATTGAAGTTACAGGTATATTTACGCCACGAGGTGGAATTAGCATACATCCCTATTGTAATTATGGCATGCCGGATACCGGTTATGAACAATTAGCCAAAGAACGATTAATTCACCACTCGCTAAAATAAATTCATTATGACAAAATTCTCTATTCAAAAATTATATACAATCGCCTTTTTAGCAATAATGATACCTGTTGCCATTCAGGCACAATCATTTCATTATGATACAGTTCCAAATCCAAACAGAAATCAAAGGCGATTATTTTCATACGAAGTTCCCAACAGGCATCCGGTAGCTACCCAACAAAAACAAAACCTACCAGCGCCACCAGCATCGGCTACACGATCCGGATTCGATAAAAGGAATTTAGTATTTGGAGGAGGTTTGGGATTGAGTTTCGGTAATGATTATACAAGTTTTATCATTGCGCCACAGGTAGGTTACAGATTCAATAACTATTTCACAGCCGGCGCAGGTATCAGCTATAGTTATTACAGTTTCAATAATTGGTCGCAAAATTATTTAGGAGCTAATATATATGCCAGAGTAACCCCAATCTCATATATTGCACTACAAATACAACCGGAAATATATAAAATGTGGGCAGGTGACAGATTCAATAATACTATCAGTAAAACTGTTCCCTGCTTGCTTGTGGGAGGAGGCGCCATTTTACCCACAGGAAGAAATAGCGCTGTTAGTATGATGCTTTATTACGATTTAGTACAAAATGAATATAGCCCATACTTCAATCGATTGGTTTATTCTATCGGTTATATTTTCAGTTTTTAGTTCAATATTGCTTAATATTGCATATTTCTGTAGTTTAATAATTTGATATTTCCGGCAGGATTTTCCAATTCGCCACAATAAATAATCTGCTTATTAATAACACGGTTTTTGAATATTTCAGAAAAATATTTTATTCCTTTTTCAAAGTTCGAATTATAAGTCATAGACGATTTTATTTCCGTAATATCAAAGTGATTGCCATTTTGTAGTATTAAATCAACTTCATTCTGGTTGCTGTCGCGGTAAAAATATAAATTACTTCCTTTGCCTTTATTGTAACGGTTCTTTAAAAATTCCATCACAATGAAATTCTCAAACAAATGACCGCGCATTTTATCACGATTCAATTGACCGGCATTTTCAATATCAAGCAGATAACAAGCAAGTCCGGTATCGGAAAAATAGAGTTTCGGATGTTTTATAATCCGTTTTTTTATGTTCTCAAAATAGGGCGGCAATAAATACACTATATAAGAAGCCTGCAAAACCGACAGCCACGCATTGATTGTCGTTACCGAAACGCCTACTTCATTTGCCAACTCCGAGGCATTGAACAAACTGCCGATTCTGCCTGCGCACAAACGAAGAAAAGTGTGAAATTGAGTAATATTTTTTACATTCAGTAAATCACGTACATCTCTATCTAAATAAGTTTTTACATAGTTGGGATATAAAAAAGAGGGTGTCTTTTCGCCGGAATAAATAGCAGGATAGAAACCATCGAACAAAATGTCGTCGATGGATTTTTGCAGCGTCAGGCTTGAAACTTCATTATACGACAATGGCAACAATTCAAATACGGCAGTTCGTCCCGCAAGAGACTGCGAAATATTTTTCAGCAATGCAAAGTTTGAACTGCCCGACAAAACAAATTTTCTTTCCCGGTTTTCATCAACCAAGCCTTGAATGTAGGAAAAAAGTTCGGGTGTATTTTGCACTTCATCAAGAATTATTCCTGTTTGGTGCGATTGCAGAAATCCAAGCGGATCGTTTGTTGCCAACAATTTCGTATCAGGATTTTCTAACGAATAATATTGATAATCGGAGAAAAGATGCTTAATCAATGTAGTTTTTCCGGACTGACGAGGTCCGGTAACGGTAATTACCGAAAAATAGCGGCAAGCTTCATTAATGACAGATTCGATATTTCTGCTTATCAGTCTGTTATTCATATTTTATGTAAAATTAAAGTGCAACTACAAAATTACATAAAAACAAATAATAAACAAAATTTGTGTGTAATAAGTTTCATTTTTCACGACAGTATTTTTATGGCATGAAAAATCACATAAAAAATAAAAATACTTTAAAAAAATTATTTAAAATTGCACTTTGTTTTTTGAGATTTAGAGACATTAAATACAATATACATTTTTGCTTTGCACCATTAAAGGATATTTAAAAAATATTAGTGTATGAAAACAATCATTAAAACACAAATGAAGTTGATGCAAAGTCAATATGGAAATTCTTTGTACTTTGTTCTGTTGTGGAAATTTGGGAAAAGCGTTTTTTATTTTTTAGGATTGTCAGTATGGGGTATTATAGCATGGCAGCTCATAAATCAGGGATATTTGACACAATCTATTTACGAACAACTTGTTTTTGTTATATCTTTCTTGTTTATTTTTCTTCTCAAAAAAGAAAAGCAATACGCTCTGGTTCCATATATTACCAAATTAACCATCTCCAAAATCAGGAATTATATTTTAGTAAGAGAATTGTTTTCAGGGTTCAATTTTATTTTATTTCCGCTCATTGTTCCTGTACTGTTTTTGTCTAAGACAATTGAAAATTCAACCATAACGTACGTTTTTTTATTTATATGTTTATGGTTAATGGGGTTATTATTGAATTTACTGACAAGGATAATTAAATATCTTTGTATCAAACACAAGTTGTTTTTCATTGCCACTTTGAGCATAGTATTTGCATACAGCATCATTCTTGTTCTGTTTTATCGAACCACAGCTGTTTTTTCATATTCAAATTTTCTTGATAACAGCTATTATATCATCGTATTACTGACAGGAATCGTACTTTTGATTCCTTGCTATTTCTATATAATTAAACAGGAACTATATCAAGTATACGAGGAAAATCATATTGGCCGCGAAACTATTGGCAACTTTAATTTGAGATTGATTTCATTAAATATTTTCAGTAAAATGCTACTATTAAAATATTTACGCTGTAAAGTATTCAGGAAATTTTTAACTCAAATGTTTTTTTACACACTTGTAGGGATAATATTCTTTAGGTATTTTAACCTGAAGATAGTTGGATTGGGAATATTTTTGAGTATTTACACATTTAATATGCTCTCATTTACCATCTATTTAAGTTCAAATTATTTCGACGGATTATATGCAAAGCCTATTTCAATCAAGTCGCTCTTATTAAGCTCTTTTTATATACATATCATTACAACAACTATTATATTTTTAATTCTATTCGTTTTCATAACGATGTATGATAAATCAAATATATTGCCTTTAATATCATTGTATGCGTACACATCTGGTCCTGCGGCGTTACTATTGTTGCATAATGTTTTGTTTGCGCAAAAATTTGACTTATTTACCGTTCAATCGGATTTTACAATCCAACGGACATTCGCTCAACAAGTGATAGGAATTATTTCCATCGTCTCTTTATTTGGATGCGCTGCTATTATTCACTTTTTTTCAACAATCGGCTGTTATATCATTCTTTCAATAAGCCTGATTACGGTTATGACATACTCCTATTGGATTAATTATTTATACAGAAAATTCATACAAAGAAAATATCAAATAATGGAAAATTTACGAAAAATTTAAAATTTATGGATGTTATAAATATAACTAATTTGAAAAAAGTATACAACAAAGTTATAGTTGTAGATATACCCTTGCTAAATATTTATCAAGGTGAAATAATGGGTATTGTTGGAAACAACGGAGCCGGAAAAACCACGATGCTCCGATTGATGCTCGACTTGATAAAAGCGAATTCAGGCAATGTATGTTCACGAGGAATTGACGTCGGCAAAGACGAAAAATGGAAAACCTATACTTCGGCATATCTTGACACAAACTTTTTGATCGATTTCCTGACTCCGGAAGAATATTTTGATTTTATCGCGAAATGCTATGGGAAAGACGTAACAACCTGTAAACAAAGAATCAGCGAGTTTCATGGATTTATGAATGACGAAATTTTAAATCAGAAAAAATACATTCGGGATTTTTCGTCCGGCAACAGGCAAAAAATCGGTATTATAGGCTCTGTTCTTCCCGAACCGGAAGTACTGATTTTAGACGAACCTTTTAATTATCTCGACCCTACTTCCCAATTTTTTATAAGAGATTATCTTTCCGAAATGAATAAAAACAAAGGCGCCACAATGATTATTTCAAGCCATAATTTGGAATGTATTTATGACATAGCCACAAGATTGATTGTGCTTGAAAAAGGGAAAATCATCAAACAATATGATTCCGTGGATATAAATGTAAAAGAAGAATTGAATGATTATTTCAGATTAAATTAACTTTCCCGAGTTGTAATTTAGCTTTTTATACGCTTGATTTCTTCTTTCAACATCGCAATATAATCCTGCTGATTTTTCATGATAAATTCGGGAATATGGCAAAATTAATCTTAAACTATTCATCTTAACCTGTCCAACGACTTCACGAGCTTTTCGTCTTTTCTTATTCTGTAAATAGCCATACACGCTAAAATCAGGGCTAATAAAGGAAACACGACAGCAATGCCTGAAATAATGGAAGCAATTGTATGAGAGCCATTTGATACAAAATCAATATATAAGTATAAATACAAAGCGTAAATTAAAACAATCAATCCTATAATTCCAAAGCAAATTTTAATTTGTGCCGGTCGTTTTTTATATCTAAAAAGCGCTACCAAAGCTAAAACAGCAGTACCTATAATCAACCCTTGCAAAGCATAAGTTAATATATGAACCCTGGTAATAATCGAAGAATCATCTCCCGAAATTGAACCAATCCCGATTGCCGGAAAAAACAACATCGCCAACATGATGCCGGCGATGAGTAATAAATAAAATGATTGTATTCGTTGTATCATAAATCGTTACCAAATTTATCTTTATCTTTTGCCGGATTCCTGAAATAAACCTCATGATCTTCATATTCCTGAGCCGCAATCAAAGTAGGTTTCGGCAATCTTTCAAAATAACGGGATATTTCTATTTGTTCACGATTCTCAAATACTTCTTCGAGGCTATCATTATATGAAGCAAATTCTTGCAGTTTCTTTTCAAGGTCGTGTTTAACCTCCACGCTGACCTGGTTTGCCCGTTTACCAATAATTCTTACTGTTTCATAAACATTCCCCGTGTCTTCCGAAAGTTCCATCATGTCACGAGTAACCGTATTGGCAGGCGCTGTAGTTTTCTTGTAATCCATATTTACTTAATAATTATATTTGATTCCCTTTTATTTTTTTCTGACTATTTTCGTATATTTTCTGTACTTGTTTTAGATATTTTCCTCCCGGAAATTCATTCATATAGGAATAGTATTCATCGATAACATCTCTAAAACGTGAATCTTTTTTGTCTTCAACACTTTGCTCTGCCATTGCATATTTTGACATGATGACATAATACATGAAATCTTCCTTATAATATGAAAAAGGATACATTTTCAATGCATTCTCAGCTGTTATTACACTGGATGCATAGTTTCCTCCTGGAAATGGATAACCCACCACATAGTTTCCTAAATTATAATATAAACGGACTGCCAAGAGTTCTTTATACGCTAATTTTTCTTGTAATTCAAATAATATAGACTGGGCTTCATCTTTTCGTTCGCTTTGAGGAAAATATTCTAAAAATTCCTGGAATTGCTGCATGGCTTTATGGGTATTGGTCTGATCCAAACGAGGGTCCGGAGATTCCTTATATAAACCATAAGCCGCATAAAAACGAGACAGCTCTGCATATTGTCCTTTAGTATACGTGGTATAATAGGTGGTGAAATACTGTGAAGCAGTCGTATAATCTTTCATACCATAATAGCTTCGCGCTAAAAGGTATAGCGCTTCTTCCGCATAAGAAGTTCCCTTGAATACAGGTACCAAATCTTCTAAAAGAGTAGCGGAACGGCTAAATTTTCCTTCGTCGAAGTATTTCTTTGCCTGAGTATAACGATATTCAGGATCAGGATTACTAAGAATCTTGTTATATCCCGAACACGACGACATTAGTATCGTCACTAACAAAAGATATATAAATTTTACTCTCATGCCTTTTATTTTAGCACGCAAATGTACTAATAAAAAACTAAAACTAAAGAACTAAGAACTAAAAATTGGTTAATTATGCCTTATAAAGGTCACTTGCAGCCGGTAGTTACAATTTGTTATCAGTCAAAACATCTATACATTTTTCAATATTATCCGGACGGATAACGACTAATGCTTCTGTGCCTAACGAAAATGCATACATATATTCAATAAATATGCCTGTTTCGGTTATGATATTTATCGCTTTGGCTAAAGATCCGGGAAGATTAGGACATCGCAAGCAAACAACGTCCGTAACACTCACTGCAAATCGGGCTTCTTTTAATATGTCTTTAGCTTTATCCGGGTCGGAAACGATCAAACGTAGTATTCCAAAATCGGAATTTTCTGAAACCGTAAAAGCTGTCATATTAATCCCTGCATCTCCCAACATATTGGCAACTTCCGTAAAACGGCCTCTTTTGTTTTCTAAAAAAATAGATAATTGTTTTATTAACATGTTTTTTGAATTTTGAATCAATGTCGTTTAATTAAGTAAAGCTTGTGTTCGTCATTGAAATTTTCTTTTATCAACTACCCTCTTCGCCTTTCCCTGACTGCGTTCAAGACTGCGAGGTTCCACCAATTTAATATCAGGTCCGATACCTAAAACACTTTGCAAGCGGTGGGCTATCCTTTTTTTCAAGTCAATCATTTTACTCATTTCGTCGGAATAAAATTCTTCTTTGACTTCCACATGTACTTCAAATGTATCCAGATTATTGACCCTGTCTACCAATAGTATGTAATGGGGTTCCAATTCTGAAATTTCACAAATAACCGATTCTACCTGTGAAGGGAACACATTCACTCCACGTATAATCAACATGTCATCGCTACGTCCCAATATCCGTCCCATACGGACAGCCGTCCTGCCACATACGCATTTTTCATAATTCAAACTCGTCAAATCGCGTGTTCTAAAACGTATCAAAGGCATTCCATCTTTAGTAAGGGTAGTAAATACCAACTCTCCGTGAGCGCCTTCCGGAAGCGGTTCGCCTGTTTCGGGGTTGATAATTTCGGGAAAGAAATGGTCTTCGCAAAGATGTGTTCCATTTTGACATTCACATTCGTAACCGACTCCCGGACCGATAATTTCCGTCAATCCGTAAATATCATACGCTTTGATTCCCAATTTCTCCTGTAATTCCCGGCGCATAGCTTCTGTCCAAGGTTCTGCGCCAAAAGCCCCTACTTTCAACTTAAATTCTTCACGGGGAATTCCAGAATCTTTCATGGCATCGGCTAAATATAACGCATAAGAAGGCGTACAAGCCAAACCTACCGCACCGAAATCGTGCATCAACATAATTTGTTTTTCCGTATTTCCACTCGACATCGGAATAACCGTACCGCCGATAGTTTGCACGGCTCCATGAGCACCTAATCCTCCTGTGAACAATCCGTAACCATAGGATACCTGCACAATATCCTGTTTTCCCAAGCCATAAGCCGTAAAACAGCGCGCACCTACTTCGTCCCAGATATTCAAGTCGTTACGTGTATAGCCTACCACTATGGGCTTACCGGTCGTTCCTGAAGACGCATGTAAACGAACTATTTCCGACATCGGACTGCTCAACAAACCAAAAGGATAATAATCTCTCAAATCCTTTTTAGAAGTAAAAGGCAGCTTCACAATATCGTTAATCGAGTGGATATCGGCCGGAGTCACATTCGCTTCCTGCATCCGCTTACGGTAAGGCTCGCAATTATGATAAACGCGCTCCACTACACTCTTCAATCTCATACCTTGGAGTTTACGCATATCTTCCCGCTGCATGCACTCCATTGCTTCATTCCAAATCATTCCTTAATATTATGGTATTAAAAGAAGTACAAAAGTATATTTTTTGCATGATTTCACAAAAAAAAGGGTGCAATACTTTTGACACCCTCTTTCTGTTTTATTGATTTACGTAATCAATATCTGTCGCGACCGTAGCCACCACCTCTTTGACCACCACCTCTGCTGTTGTTGTCAAAAGAACGTCTTGGTCTTTCTTCTCTGGGCTTAGCTTCCGATACGGATATTTTCCTTCCATCAAATTCAGCTTCATTCAATTCAGCAATAGCTTTGGCAGCAGCTTCATCGTCTTCCATTTCAACGAATCCATAACCTTTAGAGCGTCTTGTTTGACGATCAACTACAACTTTAGCAGAAGAGATTGCTCCATACTCTTCGAATAGGCCTGCCAAATCAGCATCGTTCACTTTGTAACTTAAGCCTGCAATAAAAATGTTCATTTGTAAAAAATAAAAATGTAAATAAAATTTTGAATTAGAACTTGTTGAGAAAAATAATGCAGAACTTAAAAATTAAAACGAATAAAAACCCGAAAAAAGAATAAATCTGTAATAAACTACTCAAATGTTCGGTACAAAGGTAAAGTAATAAACGGAATAACCTACATTTTTCATAAAAATATTTAATCGTCAGTTAAAATAACGTCAATAAGCTCAATAATTTACCATCAATATGAGATATTTTTTGATTCTCAATTAACTAATTGCATGCCATATCATTTTGTTATACCGATGGAATAGCGTATTTTTGCTGACTAAAATTAATTTAAATTAAAATGCCCAAAATTTCAGCACGTGGAATGGATATACCAGCTTCTCCTATCCGGAAATTGGTTCCATTATCAGATTCTGCTAAAGCCAGAGGACTTGTCGTATATCACTTGAATATAGGACAACCGGATATACCTACTCCGGAAGTGGCTCTTAATGCGATTAAAAATATCGACAGGAAAATATTGGAATATACCCCAAGCGACGGAAACAGAAGCTATCGGGAAAAATTGGTGGGTTATTATGCGAAATTTAATATCAATGTTGCCGCCGATGACATTATCATAACAACAGGAGGTTCGGAAGCCGTACTTTACGCTTTTTTGGCCTGTTTAAACCCGGGAGATGAAATAATTATCCCCGAACCGGCTTATGCCAATTATATGGCTTTTGCCATTTCTGCCGGAGCTGTCATCAAGACGATTTCTTCAACCATTGAAGATGGTTTTGCGTTGCCCCCGATTGAAAAAATCGAATCACTT
>Ga0123357_10003894_pt1 | contig 17318 bp, 9 predicted proteins | sample TergutEmb28metaG_FD_89873 | JGI IMG/M metagenome (GOLD analysis project Ga0123357, IMG submission 89873) | Embiratermes neotenicus P4 segment gut microbial communities from Petit-Saut dam, French Guiana - Emb289 P4 | ecosystem: Host-associated > Arthropoda: Insects > Digestive system > Gut ... | reverse complement strand
CTCAGGAGCTTGCGACTTATTTGTTGAGTTATTTCATGGGTTGTATTGCTCTGGTTCGATGTGTGTTGGTGTTAGGTTGTGGTTTGGCTGTGGTGGTGTGGTATCCGTATGCAGGCTGAGGCATTAGTTCTGCATACGGATACCACACCACTCCAGCCAAACCACAACGTAACACCAACACACTTCGAACCAGAACAATTCAACCCATGAAATAACTCAACAAATAAGTCGCAAGCCCCTGAGGTTGGATGTATTAACATCCGAAATAGGCCTATGTTGAGCATTAAATAATGAAATAATAAAGCAAGTGAGATCAAGTTGGTCTCTCTTTATTCAACAGTACTGAAAGTGTAACGACAGCCCAGAAGATCAAGATTTTTCTGTTCTTTATTGTACCTGCAGAATGCAAATTTGACTTCTTTACAATGGTGTTGATAAAACTTCAAGGTTTTTTAGGCTTTCCGCCGTGTTGGCTGTATATAGTCACATCTTTAGGGCGTTTTACTTGCTGTGAGAGAGGAATTCGGTCTACAGCATCAAGATTCATTACAGTGTTCGAAAGATCTCACCCATTGACATATATCCTAAGCCAGGAAGACCTAGTTCCTACCTCATATTCTACATGTTGATTAGATATTACATATTAACAGTGCTTCCAATGAAAGGGCCGGCCTTCGTGGTAGCTACTTTTGTTTTCATATTCGACAAAAATTTTCTACGCATTCATTAATTCTGGCGCGCAAATGCTTGCAACCACACGCCGGAGGAAAGACAAAACTACTGGAAGCTAGTCACGAACTTTGTGTATAAACAGATGTAGGATTAATTACGTATAATTTTAAGGCTCGTGGAGAGATTTATCTTTCCATCGCGGCACGACCTCTAGTGGGTCAAGGCCTCCTCTTTATTCAGGTTACAGGAACCCAGTCCACATTTTCCCATTCGATTTTTTCAGGATTCCTTTTGCATATCAACTTCTTATCTACGCCTGGCTCTTACAATCAATTTCTTTCCTTCAGGTTTCACAAACAAAAACCTTTACGTAGTTATGATTTTTTCACGCTTACTATATTTCCCACTCAATTTAATTTCCTCGAATTAATGAACTCCATACTTTATGAAAATTACAGATCTTGAAGTATGTACGAGGATGAGCCACATGAAAACCTTAAAAACGTTTTATCTTGCAATTTATTGAACACAAAAGTACACAATGACTTCATTTTTCTATGTAGCGTCGTACCGCCAACTGTCGGCCACTCTTCAAACCATGAGTATCAATGTTGAAACTTACAAAACAATCGAGCTGTGGTTCGAATTTTTATCGCACTTTTATGGTTTTCAGTTGACCCTCTCTCGTAGGTTTCTCCAGTATGCTCTTATTTCCTTCTATTCAGGTTCAAATACTTTTCTCGGTGAGGCGTTCTCTGAAATTCTGGGTCAACGAACCGAGGGAGAGTCGCCTATTCTGGGGAGTATTTTTTTTAACTGTTATTAAACTTAGGAAAAAGTCGTAAACCTTTTCAAAACACAAGCATAACTTTGTATGTTTAGTGAAGAGACAGTTGATGCATAATTATCGTAAATTAGGAAAAGAAAAGTGTGTATAACATTCGTTTCCTTAAAAACTTCATATCCCCTAACTAGGCGCACACGTGTTCCTAATTTGGGGAGCTGAATAATTTACACAGAAAGACAAAGAATATTTACAAAATTTAAAAAGTTACAAATACACAGGATACAAACAAAGAACAAAACAGTGTTTATCCCGGAAAAGACTCACAAACAAAACTGTCCTCCATACCAGCACACAGCGTGTGCGCTCATCTGAAATATTCCACACTTCGTACCCACTCTTCTCCACTGTTGTATTCAGAGAGACGACCAGTACGGGACACACAATGAGCGTCTTGTTCCTCTTCTTCTGTCGAATCATCAGCGAAAATAACAGCTAAGTCAGTGTTCGAATCTTATAAAGTGTCAGACGGAGTTGCATCTCGGCAAACCCTCTCTTCCCTGTTTTTGAAGGACGAAGAAGAACTTTCGACGCAAGCCGATTGGTTTTGGATAGAGTGGCTTGTTTGATTTTATTTTTCTGAGTTACCCCAACAAATTTTCTGTAAGGTGAATTCGATTTTTTTACTGCTCCACCACGGGTGTTTGGCTGTAGGTTCAGGCTTGGCACAGGGCAGATATCTAATACTCGGAGAGCCTCCGCAGAAGTTAACGGCGAAAAATAAACAGAACTGAATGATGGCTGATCGCTGGTATTCACCAAAGCAGGACGGTTCACAGGAGCAGAACCTGTGTCATCTGGTGCTAGAGGAAAATCCTGTGGTCTGAAGATGTTCTTTTTACAAGGGAAAAGGCCTGCCGCCCGGAAGTCATTAGCCGCTATCTCGCCTGTTGCAGCTTGCTTGTACGTATTGCAGAATTGTTCGCCAATTTGGTAGAAGGTGACGACTCGCCCTAGGTTTAAACGGAGCTATTTCTCAATTTCTTGGCAGTAGAATGTTTTTAGGGGCCCCATGAAAAAGTTTTATCCAAGCGTAGCATTTTATGACTGTTGTGAGTTGGGAGGCAAATGATGTCAACATAATTCTCTCGAGCTAAAGTAATGACCTCCAGATTCCTGGTGTGTGAATAGTGTCCGTCCGGTACTAAGATACAAGGATCTTATTTTGTCGGCTTTGTATGTTCGATCAAATGAAGAAACCACTGGGTTAAAATCTCGCTCTTTGTCCACCCCGAGAAATGGCACGCATGGTTTTATTCAGGCGGTGTGTCATTCATCAGTTCTTGTTTCGTACATTTTCTTGGAAATACAAGTAACGGGGGAATGAAGTGTCCATTTGGACTCAAACAAGTGACGACTGTCACAAGAGATCCCCGATCTGCAGATTGAACAGAAGATATATGACGCTTGCCTTTCAATCCTAATATTTTCGTGTGTTTGTGCCGTAAAATAGTGATGCCGGTTTTGCCGCAATTGTAAAGTCTTGCAGGATTATGTTGAATGACGTACGTAGCAGGTTCATAGATTAAAAAACTGAGCTGCTGACTCAGGAAAGAAGCCTCTCGCTCTGGAGATTGAGGAGATTCAGTGTTGTAACTGAAATTTCTTTATGACGAAGTAGAAAATTTTTCAACCACTTCCTTCCAGTCTTTTAATTTCTCTTGAAAAATCGGTTTTTAATTCCGGTTCTTACAGCTAGTCGGTAAGCAAGGTCCACGACGTATGCTATTGTCAAGCCCTCAAAATTTCTTTCCATCAAAAGACAGTGTTTAGCCAGATCATTTTCTACTTCACAAGGAAGAACTTGTTTCCTACCCAATTTTGTTTTATTGTTTCACTTGAGCTTTTCTGCCGGTATGTAACATAACGCTGTAGTATTGTATGTGGTAAGATGAAAAATTTAGACGACTTGTAGCTGCCCATTTCCTCTTTCCTCGTAGCCTCAATAGCTGCCTTCATCCTTTCGGGGTCTCATTATTTCCTTCGAGCCATCTGTAATTTTATATGACCCAGAAGGAATTATTCACAAGGTACTGACTTCCTAATATGGGGAGCAAGTGAAACAATAAAATAAAAGTGGGTAGGAAACAAGTTCTTCCTTGTGAAGTAGAAAATGATGTGGCTAAGCACTGTCTTTTGATGGAAAGAAATTTTTGGGGCTTAACAATAGCAGACGTCGTGGACCTCGCTTACCAACTAGCTGTAAGAACCGGAATTAAAAACCTCCCCGTAATAGGCGAAAACAAGTGCTTGAGAAAATGAATGAATAAAACAGAAGGACCTAAAATGGTACCTACGAAACACAGCAAGGGTTTAAGATTACACTTAACAGAGAACTGAGCACTAAATTAATTTAGAAAAATAGTTTACCTTCAACGGTTTATGAGACACAGTTTAGGGATAAACAAAAATTTCACAGCCCACCAAAAACAAAGACACCCGGTCAATACTGAATTCTTGAGCAACTGAGCGTTTATAATACGATTACAATTAATAACCTCATCTGCTTAATGATTTACACTCTTAAGCTCAGAATGCAGAACCTCCTGGTATGAAATAATTCACTTCCCCATATTAGGAAAACTTTCCCTTACCTTAATATCAGAGAAAAAATTTCACACCTAAGGAAACCCAGGGAAATAATTGTAGTGTTCTACATTGCATCTTTTAATGTTTACGCAGCAGACTGCAAGACAATAGCACACCGCACATTACATCAACATGATACAATCGTACAACAAAACGATTTTAAAACAATTTTAATTTTAATTTTGTAGGTGTATGACATTCATTCCTGTACTATCAAGTGCATCTTCCCTTGGATGACACAAATCGCGGGGACAGAAATGATCTACACCGCTGTATTCCAAGTGGGGTCAGACAATCTTATTATACGATATTCAGCACGTCGAAGTTCCTTTCCTTCAAGTATTTCCTATTTTCAATTTTTAGTTGCCATAACGACGAGGAGAATTTTTTTTTTTTTTTTAAATAACATTTATATTTATCTAATGAAGGTTTTTTTACTTTTCTACCTGTAAATACGCACCGACTCGACTGAACGCTTGTTTATGTACATTTGGTCTTCAAACATTTACAGATTCTTCTTTTATTTATAATAAATATTTTCTCGCGTTCATTTTTCAGTACTTAAACACGTGAAGTATTCTCGCTGGTCAATATGGGCCCTTGTCAGTGCAAACTTCTTTAACAAACAAAATAATAAATTTAACTGTGTTTACTGGCGTGTATAAGGTTTTAAATTGCACTCAAGGCTGATTTTATTTAAAAGTATTTTACCGGTATAAGCTTAGGTATCTTAATGCAGTATGCTGTAAGGCAGCGTAATTTGTGTAATTGGAGTTCTTCCGTCAGCTGACTTGAATAAAGTAACTGTGAATCCTGCTTACTGGCAAGTGGTTATACATTTCTTCAAAACAAGAAATATTTCAGAAAAATTAAATTATTTCTCTTTCATTTTTCGCACACTAGTTATGTCATTATTAATTATTTTACTTGTAACAGAATACCTGAAATTTGTTTAAACACCTTGATTTATTCTTATTCCCCGTAATGTTAATGTGCTACTTTTATCTCGTTTTGAAGGCACGTTGCAAGTAAGGCGAAAACCGCTCTTGAAGCCAAATTCCAATGCTCTTGCATTATTCTCTCTTCATTTACTTTTCTGTACTTTATATAAACATTAGTAATCATTGGCTTGTTTATACTTACACATATTTACCTTTGTGTACTGTGTTCCTACCTCATCGTTCTAATTGTCTGTTACAAAGGACGTAATTAATTCTGGACTTCTCCTGGCTGCTTGTGTGCACCTGTGAAAGTGCACGGTGTCTCTTGAAGTTTAAACTTCCAAAATCTCAGTTCAGGCAGAAAAATTCACCCAGCATAAAATTCGTGGATATCGTAATTTGATGCCATGTCAGCGCCATCTCACCTCATAAGGCAGTGGCCATCTGGGCTTGTAAATATCACTATGGAGCAATAGTAGGGAACTTCGTTTTCTCCATTTTCGCTTCCTCAGCCACAAGTCTTACATTCATGCACTTGGAACTCAATCCAAAGTTTCAATTACAGAACCCTCAATCATACAAATTCCGAATTTGTTTCCATCTATAATTTGTTATATACATATCTTCCACTTATGTCCGAGATTTGTACACATTATTGGCGTCAATGTCAAGAAGATTCTTCTAGTTTTTAATAACAAAAGATTCATTACCGCATTCTTAGAGAGAACGCCTTTTCGTAGATGTTATTTGTAATATGTGGAAAATATGCGTTTAGGAAGGTACTAGTATAAGGCAAGGTGAACAGCTTCAGAAGGAATAGACATGGAAACACAATTTCTTTATTAGATACATTAAAAAATGTGTACTGTCGTGATGATTTGTATCATCGTGAAAGAATCGGTATTAACGCATATTGTCTTGGAGAGTACTATTAGAATATATACAGTGCATTGTTTACAGTCCGAAACTAATCCCGTAGTCAGGACTAGTGAAGCACCTTGAATTTATACACGATGTATTCTCATGTAATTTAAATGATAACACCTGCAATCCATAAGACACGGTGGAGTTTGTAAAAAAAATATTAAACATGGAATAATTTCAAATAGTTCAAACGCCACTTCCCGGGGGAAGGGTCCTTGTCTTTAATTTACAGTTCTTATTGTAGGGCCACATTACCCTCCAAGTCTGCATCATAGGCAGAATTTAAAATGTTCATATGTTCCGTAAACAATAATAGGGCTTTAGAATAAATCACCAGTATCCATTCTCTTCTGCATGTAATTTTGACTTTAATGTTCCTGAGTATGGGATTCAGAACTTGGAAATGATCCACACGTGCTGTAAATAAGGACACACTGACAAAATGGGAAACAAGTATACGCTGTTTATGTGCAGTCATAGCAATACACCCGTATGTAGTCGACTCGCATGGCTCTGTCCTCTTCATCCCACGTCGGCAGCCACCAGTCCCTGTGTTCCCAGAAGTCTTGCATTGGATGGGACGAAGTTCTGCTCCACGGTTTAGGGTGAGGAGAATTGTACAGCCCATCTGGGAAGAAATTACCTCCGACAGCCACGTTCAGAATTATGAAGAACTGTGCAGGAAATACAAACACATTATACATTACTGTTCAGGCCCTAAGTAAGGAAACTCATGTTCATTTCAACAGTTTCTCTGATACAATGACTTAGCACTACTGGAAAATCCTATTATTAGCCTCGGGGAGTAATAACACTATGATGTAAATAAGAGGCAAGCAGATAGACCATCATCAAAACACAACTTAATGAAATAATTATTTCCTCAGCTGAGCAAATCGCTATTTCTTAAATTTGTGTTTTATGATGGTCTATCTTTGATGTTTGTGTGACCGTGCATCTCTGATACAATAATATAAACAACCTGCTGGCAACTTCTTCCGTGCATTATACCACAAGCTGTAAACACAGTCTAGTGCTCCTGAGGATGGACGAAATTATCGCCCGAAACATGTTGAGCTGATTTAAATTACTAATAAATTGTTATTGTTGCATCTAGTTGGTTGTTTATACTATTGATTGTCTGTCTGTTTACTTCTTACTTATATTCAAACACAATGGAATGCATAAGTTAAAAAAAACATTATGTGCTTATCGTTCTTTAAGCCAGCAAGAAAATCTCATTTGTTGGAGAGTTTAAATGCATCAGATAATGTAACAATCCTTGGCGTCTCACTGGACGAACTGGCATTGGGACAATTTTCTCTCCGAGTACTTTGGTCTTGCCCTTGCAGTCTCATTCCTTCAGTGCTCCATACTCATTCATTCATGTATTACCCATAGCCTAAGGAGTTAGCTTTCGAGAGCTTCGGAAAAGAACACTCATAAAAAATCCTTAGTTCCTCACTTCACAGCGAAGTATCTTAATGTCAGTATTTAAATGAAACGCTAACTCATATCTCTTGTCATCCTGCCTACTCTGAGAGTCCTAGAGACATGATTAAAGTAGACGGAGCGCAAACTACGAAACTTGAGCAGTGCGAAAGATTCTTTGATTAGTAGCGAATATACTCTTGGACCCCCAATATGTACGGGTATAGAGATAAACGGAAGAAACCTCCCAGCTATATTCTTATGGAAAACAAGACTGTTAACATGTTAAAGTAGGATGGAAGAAACTGAAATGTCGTGTATTACTTAGATTAATTTCATGCTGGAACTAGTTCATTAAAGAGCAAATGTTTAAATTTTCTAACACCCTATGGCGTTAACTTTTCGCGGAGAATTGTATTAATGGGCTGTTTAGGTGAAATGGCAATAAAACAAAGCAATACTGAAAGTAGTAAGCAGATTGGGCTGCTAATTGTAAGGACTGCAGTTTATCTCTCTTTTCCTCAGTATAATTAGGCGAATTATGTGATAATACCTAGAAAAATGCTAAGACTGCACCTTTCCAGCTACTTTTGTTCTCGCCATTCTTGTCCAACTCTCCGCTCCAAGCTTTTAAGAACTGGAGAGGTCAAAAAAAGCAATTAAGTAGCAAAACAGTAAGTGACTAAGGCAATGAGCTATATGAATTCTGAACATAAGATATGATTTCTCCATTTTGCGTATTGTGCGTGGAAAATCAAACATAAACATACGAAACATATACCGCTTTAATTAGCACATCAGATGCCGCAGTGTTTTTTTCCTGTTCATTTTTCACTGCCGATATTTACACCCATATCAATATACATATTACTCATTTCCACTTGTACCATAGTGTAAATATTTATTGAAATTGGTTTCAGGAACAATTTTGTAATTTATCTTGATACATCTTGTATACACCGAAGGCGCAATAAAACTTAAAAAAAAAAACAGCGGAAAAATGTATAACAGAACAAAAATAAACACTTTGAGTGTGCGTGTTGTGATATGTCTGCCATTAACCGCTGGGCTATTGGCTCAGCAAATTAATAAAAGAGATTGAATTATTATTATTATTATTATTATTAATCATGTTAAAAATTTAATCTAGAATTGTTTACGTCAGTGCTTATGAACGTCCACCTCTTTTCCTAGTATTTCTGCATTAATGCCTGGCAATACTGTAGGGACAAAGGTAAAGTTCTCCCCAAAACAGGCAACGAAGGCCCACGGGGGGAGCGGATGTATAGCTCTACTCTTCCCTCAACCTCGGCGCTAGATGGGGTGGGTGATCAACACCACGCCTAGGCCACTTTACCCCCGGGAAAGACCCATTACCCATTGTATAGAGGACGGTGCGGAAAGCCTCACCCACACCGGGACTCGATCCCCGGACCTTCCAGCCTGTAGAAAGTCGCTATACCCACTACGCTGTCCCGGCCCACCCTTTCTGCCACGAACACTCTTTTAAGTTTTTAATGTTTAAGAGACAAATTCTCCCAAAACAATCCTATGAAAGCGCCCCTAAATTCTCCATAAACTCATGCCTCGTCTCACAGTGTTACAATAAAGCGAAAACCCGATAAACAAAACACTCTCGCTTAGACACTATTTCATAAAAATAAGTTTTTTTTTCTTTATTTAGATATATATATACGCCCTCGTATACTAGTATTAGAAGTGTATGTGCATTTCAGCCGCAAAAAAAAGGATTTGCAAGAATTTAAGGCAATTCTTGCACGATAAATATTTGCGTTTTCCTACAATTAGTTTTACGTTATGTAAAACTGGATTATTAGTAAACCGAAACGTGCGTTTTCCGTCCATTTGAACTCTTCACATCGCACAAGACTTAAAGGAACTGAACGAAAAGTGTGACGGTATAATGCAATGAACATAGCAAAGCGAATTTTGTACATTATTATGTTTTGGCAGGTGACGTACATTCTGTTTAGTACACAACATGCAAATGCAAATAGCAGATTTTTTTCGAAATGTCGGTAGTATCTATCAGAATACAAGACATCACATCGCTGAAGACTCCAACCTGAAGAAATCAAGACTTACAAGAATCTAATTTAATATTTATCTTTCAGAAACAAATACATAAATATTTAGATAATTTTTTATATATACTTAAGCATGTAAGAACACCGAACAATTGAAATAAAAGTTAACCCTTTGTAGGTTAAAATAAATCTACGTTATTTAAAAAGGTTCAATTCGTGCCTTACGGAAAGCGCAAGAAAGCCAACCAGCGACTATTATTTGGGGGAAATAAACGTTGATGGAAGAATCGCATGAAACATCTACTGCAGAATTTCTGGTGATGAATATGTCTTTACGTGTGCTAAAAACGAAGCTTTAAACTGTAACATATAGGGGCCTTTCGTTCTAAGAAACGTTCTGTTTTGGATCGTTGAAATTTTCGGATGATGCCTTGAATGAAGTTTCGGAAAAAGTTGCTTGCTTTCCCTTGCACTGCTGCACTTCCCTGTGTAGGTAGAAGCCACAAGATTTAACGATTCACGTTCCAATTATCCTTCTTTATTTGTCCATAAAAATATATTGTTTCAGAAATAACCAATTAGGAACAGGTCATATGGATTGATCCACGCAACCTGAAAAAGTAGACTCATTATATTGAAGTAAAAAATTTTCTTGAAATTAATTCCTTATTTATTATGCGAAAATTTGGAGAAATGTCGTAGAACGACATATGAGTATATAGAAAATTAATGAGAGTATATGTATTACTGCTCGCATAGCTTGGCTTGAAAATTTCAGTACAATAATTCGATGGAGACAGGGCGAGAGCGAATTTGTCAATGTCGTTATTTTCTGCGTGAAGAAACGTGTACTGAAGTCTTGCATTGTGAAATGAAAAACGTACAGGTACACGGTACTTTAAACTCCTGTTTCTGACATTCACTTCAGCTGGAGTGTGTCTCCGTCATCACACAACCTCGTGGTCAACCGTCGGAAGAATCCCAACGTGATATTACACTCCTTCAAGGTCGTGTAGCATTTCCATACACATACATATTTATGCTTCGTACATCAGCTTCATAAAATGCCTGTACAATAACTACCATCATCTCCCCCTCGTTCAACCTCCAAACCAAGACATACTTTCATTATGTGGCATTATATCCCAACAAACGACGACCTTCTCAATATCAAACGCATTCCGTCAGATCGCTTTGTGTAATTTCCCGCTGTCTTAGTACACATCACTAATATTACGGAGGGATGCAAACGACCCATGTTCTCAAAGTCAGTGTTGTGGTATCGAGAGAGAAGTCAGAGTCAAGGTGAGGTACTGCCCAGTGAGAAGCAGAAGAACATGATTGCCAAGTTGTGGGACTGCTCTGATGAGTACAGTCATAGAAGATCACAGTCACGTAGCAAGCAGCCAACATCGTTCCAATTTCATACTAAGCCGCACGCAGTGCACACACGCACGCATGCACATATATCTGATGATCGTATAACAATCGATCACCGTCCGGTGGTTGCACTTGATTCACAGTCGTATGCATGTGTAGAATATTAAGTTTTTTTCTCCACACGCAATGAACGTACATGTAAGGGGTTATAGGCGCGTTCACAAAATTGAGAAATGAGACTATTAGTTTCGTCACGTCTGTATGTCCGTCTGTCCGTCTGCATGGAACTCGACACCCAATGGACACACTTTCATTAAATTTGATATTTGGGTGTTTTTCGAAAATCTGTAAAAAATTCAAGTTTCATTAAAATATGACAAGAATAAAGGATACTTTACACAAAGACCGTTTTACGTTTATAATAATATCTAGCTTAATTCTTGTTAGAATTAGAGATGTAGCAGACAAAATTGTTATAAAAATCAAAACACACGAATCATATTCAATAACTTTTTTTCCGAAAATCTTACGGATAATGAGATAAAGTGGAAAAATATTGTAGAGCCAGACAGGCCACAGATGGTGATAAGGCACATGAACTTTGCATGCTAGATATCTAAGGTTATAGACACACAGTCAAAATACGACATTCTTTTTGCTTTTCCACAACAACAATGGTTACGCGAATGCTTCTCACTGTAACGTTTATCCCTACATTGCAACTTTTGCTAACTTCGACACCAGATGCATATAAGTGTTAGCTTTAAGCTCAGGTCGGTTAACCCTCGGTGAAATAATCCTCGATACCCACTTAGTAGTAAGCTGGGCGAGACTGAGATGCTTCTGGATGTTTGAAGCACACAAATTATCCAATCTGTGCCGAGAACCGAACCACGATTTCTATGCTGTCTAGCCTTTGGCATACTGGATCACGTTTGGTATACGAAATTACGTCAACAACGAAATGAAGTTCGTAATGACATATGTAAATGAATACAAGGTGCTCCCACAGATGACAATGGAGTTCCCAGGCCAGGGATGTGCCTGCACGTGCTAAGATTGGTACAGACATACCGACATTCTTTAGAAACCTGCTCCGCCGTCTCCTGCCTTAAAAACAACAGCAAAAAACTCGAAATGTTTAAACCTTCATACCAAAACCTACACAGAGTAAATTCCACAATGCATTTTTATTTAAAAATGTATATGTTTAATCTGGACTTCTGTCACTGCGACAAATTCGACGTTATTTTGAGAATAATTTTTGAACTGAGAATATATCAAGTACAGATCTATGTTAGGGGTCCACATCGCCCCATGACTTCTAAAACAAGAAGAAAATTGCAGAACAGGTTTTAATGTTCACAGCTGAATTCTAACTTGTAACTGGCGAGGAAAGGCAAGGTACACATCATACATGTAATCACAATTCCCTTCGCATATGAAAATAAGAAAAGTGGCAGGATAAAGTAATACTCTTTAATAAGTTAGAACCCTATGATTGGGCATGTAGTCTTTCTAGAGATTTGTTCCTGAAACAGCTTGAGATAAGTGTGAACATAACCTACTATAATTTTTTTCATGGTATCCTTGGAGATAAGGAAGAGAAGTTCCGGAGATGGCACATCTCCTCTACATTTACTTGTCAGTTATGTGTTACACCTTTCTCACAACCCACAAGACATGCGACTGAATTATATTCATTTCTTTATCTAAAGTGAAATATAGCACATAAGATAAAGGAAGTCGTAATTACCTTTTTGTCGAAAGGAGCCATGGGTTTACCGTCTTTCCAAATATTTCTCACTCCTGGGATCTTATCGAAACCTCCGAGTTTCCAGAACCCGCCAGGAGGAATCCCACGCGATCCTATTAACTTGCCATCAACAGAGAAGTTCAGATATTCTTCGGACCAGTCTAGTCCGAAAACGTGGAAGTCGTCGGAAAAATCACGGCCTGTCTCTGCTATGCTTCTGCAAACATCACCATTGGCATTTTCTTGAATCCAGGGATGGCTAAACATTGATACCTTTACTAATTTTACCGCTGACTAGTGTTTCAGCTGCCACTGATTAATAAATGTTTATCAATATTAATATGTAGAATCACTTCATAATTCAACAATATACGAATTCATAAAACTTTCATAACATAGCTGTTCCTTTATGTGTTCGCCCCGAATACCACAACCATGTTGAGCCAGAGTAACGTTCAAAATAAGAAAACACCACTCACTCACACTTCAACTATTATTTTGAATGCAAAAAGCAAAAGCAGTCTGAAGATGTTTTCTTACAACCGACATGGGTGCCCTTCTTGTCGCAGTGTAAATCACACACTCACACATACACAAATCACACAATCACACATAAACAAATTACGTAATAAAGAGCTATCTAAAAATATCCCAGTAGACACAACTTACGAAAGGTAAAGGCGTTATTGAAGCACTGGAATCGGTTGGCAAAGAAGTATCTGGCACCTAGGAACAACAATTTCGGCACCACTTGTTTATGGTGTAAACGTGTCCCGAAAGTCAATGTAATTGTGTCTGCAATTTTATTATTTACAACTATATGGAACACAATCATTATCCGGAAGGTAATATTTGCTTCGCTATTCGTGATAGTCCTCACATTTTATGTAGCTTCGAGGCTCACAAGAACCTGATAATTAACATCTGGCGTGCCACATAAATCCAACCCATATCCTCACATCCTCAATCTCTAATATTCTTTTTAACCTTCTCCACCCATCTGGCTTATTATCTCAGCTCTTCTCCTCACATAAAGTATTCCAATTAAAATTCTGTGTGTATCGTATTTTCTCCGTTATGTGCAACATGTTCGCAAGTTTCAGCTACTTTCATTTAATCACTCTGATATTATTTAGCGAGAGTTCGATTTATGAACTTCCATAATATACAATTTTATCCCCTCTCTTATCTCCCTCTTCCCTGTATCTCCAAATATTCTCTTCAACTTTCCATTCTCTAATATTTTCACTCCACGTTCTTCTCCTTACGATGAGAGAAAAAATTCACACCTACACATAAAAAGCTTAAAATATACCGTAACATAAGTAATTATGAAACATCGGTACCTTAAATTTTGTCATTTTAAAATATATATGTCAAATATAATCAAGCAAGTGCTGAATCTGTTTTCCAAATCATACCCATGGCCAAACGTAAATGATGTAAAATATACTTGACATACGAAAATTATTAATGCTTCCTAAATGTTAAAAGTGCCCTTTTGGTGCATTCATATCTGTTACTTTCATTTTGTTGTTTGTGTTGTACAAGACAGTCTGAGCGTGATGACTGCAATGCAATTTTCTGCTTCCCGTTAAAAACTTGCCCCTTCAACTTCTACTCTGATATATTTATCCTGTATCCTATTACTAAACCCTTGCACTCGGGAACTCACAACAGAGTTAGTATTCTTATAAACACATTTAAATCTAGTTTCAGTCTGTAATTTCGCCGAAAACGTTTCTCTGTATTTTTCAAAGAATACTCAAAAGTCTGCTTCGTATCGTTTTAACTTTCAGCGTCTTTGCTGCGACCTAAAGTTTACCAGGTAAATTAAACTTAAATGAGCTTGAACTATAAGAGGTTTTACATTTTTAGCCCATACCGTTTATTTTCCTATAAAAGGAAATATTACATTATCATTTGTTTTTATTTCAACAAACTAATGCAAAATTATAGCTGGCCCCAGTGACCGCGCGATCTAAGGCGTAGGTCTGCGACCGCTTGCCTGCTGAGATCGTGGGTTCGAATCTCACCGGAGGCATGGATGTCTGCCTGTAGTGACTGTTGTGTGTTGTCAGGTAGAGGTCTCTGCGACGCGCTGATCACGCGTCCAGAGGAGTTCTATCGACTGTGATGCGTCGTTGTGTGTGATCTAAAAACCTCAAGACTGAGGAGGCCATGGCCCGCGTTGGGCCGCAGCGCCACAGGGAATGCAAAATTATATACCACAACACTATCTCTTTGTATGATGTTCACTTCTGCATGTTTCGACATCTCTGTGTCATACTTAGGGAGTTTCAAAAGTTGTGCCTCGCTAAGTTACCGTACATAAGTTCCTAGAATTAAAGCTGTTAAAATTACATTTCCGTAAAATTATTAGATTAAAATATCTAAAAATATCATTTGGTCGTCGCTGAGTGATACAATAAATTCTGTGCGACGTTATATTAACCCACGGAACAGCAACAAAGACGTACTCCGACGTCACCAGTAAATATACTGTATCCCATACTTCCAAAAACAACCAGACGATAACGGGACTCATATTTGCAAATGGTGAACAGCAATTCACCGTTAAGAATTTTACATATTTTAACTTTTAGACACAATTTGTGTAATACATTTTACGAGACAAATGATCCAATTTTATGCATCCCACTCTTGTAAACACAATTTGCACGTCACGCCCTTAGAGACAAACGATTTAATTTGATGTATTCCATGGATGTAAACACGATGGGATCCCAAAGTGTGCATAGCATCTTGACACAATTGACAAAATAGGCCTGAAGATGACTAATCTATAGTCGAAACATGTAACCTTATAATCACCTTGAGTAATAAAGTGATTGTGCTGACGTACACTATTTAATTTTATATTACGTTATAATATCCTGTGCAAACAGAGTGTTAATGTGACTGTATATACAATCCCTTTTTGCTGTTGTTAGTGTGTTGGTATCATGTGTAATGAGTCTGGATGGATATCGGGTTATTAAAATGTTATGTTATCATGTTTGAAAATACTGCAATTTATAGACTTTTTTTTCAAGTAGCACGTAATATGATCTAAAGTAATCAAACAGGTTTCACAGAAATGTAACAAATGTTCCCTGCAAATTTTAATGTTTCACTTCTTAAAATTCAGTATTTCAAGTAAGTGCACTTAGACACAAAACGCTGTAGCACTAAGCAAATCTGCATTTCACCACTGCTTGTTTTGGTATGTTTTGCATGACTATTAGAATAAAGAGAGGTTATTTCACTAAACATCTTTAACCAACTGACATTCGTGACAAAAATGGCAATGTTGTCGCTGAGGCAGGATCAGGAATTTATGAATGCGAGTAATTTAGCTTAAAGTCATTATTCAAAGTGTGAAACTAGATGGCGCACTTATTTCGTGTCCTTATAACGTATGTAAGTTATATATATTTATATATGTATACAATTATTCGAGAAGACATAACTTTGGAGGAAGAGGAAATTTAGTGGTGAAATAACTGTTTCTTTAATTCCTTCAATATTCGGTGCAAAGTATGAATCACGATTTATTCATGTAACTGTAAATACAGGCTGTGAAGCACGTAGTATTTAGGTACATAAAAATCTGAGAAACATGGCCTTAGTTTATGATATATATATACGCCTGTAAATAAGTTACATGAACGGAACTTGACTGGTTCACAAGTTATCACGAACTCTGTATTATCTGCAGCGGGATTTTAGGATCAAATAAAATGTGATGACTGTTATTCGCTTGCTGTCACCGCCGATTTCCCTTCATTTATCTACGTCAGTGCTGAAATTTACTACGTTAAAAATATGGCCTGTCTCCAAAATATCTTATCTTTAGCAGGCAGGGCGCCCTTCCTGGGGCCAGCATAATCAGGTCTACATGATTTATTACTAAAGTTTACTCACAAAAGATACACAAGAAATATTTTTTAAGTTACAAATCTGTCGGGTATTCAACGTGCATTTCCGAAACACACTTGTTGTTTTTAGGCGCAATGGCAAAATTGCTAAGCGGCTATTAGCTGCGTCATGTCTTTCTGTCTTTTTCTCCGACCGCGTGGAATAATCCGGCTCAGAATTGATGGATTTCGAAGAACATTTATATTTGAGTAGATTTTAAAAATTTGTAGAGAAAATTCAAAGTTAATCAAAATATAATAATAAATATTAGTTTAAATTAAAACCTATTAACATTTATAACAATGGTGAAACGACTTCTTCTCAGAAAGAGAAACGTTTAAGGTAAAATCTGTAGAGAAAATCGAAACACATTTTATGTTCAACAATCTTTTTCCAAAAATTGTGTCGTTTGTGACAATATTGGAAAATACGGTGGATTCAGACAGACCGCAGACGACATTATAATACGGAGCAGAAAATGTGCGATTTGCATGCAGGATAAATAAAATACATATAAAAATAATTCATACCTATTGCTCTTTTATCGTATTGATCTTTAGGCGAACGCGCCTACGTATTGCGTTACACGCACACTGCCTCTATTGCGCTACACGTACACTGCCTCTATTGCGTTACACGCACATTGCCTCTATTGCGCTACACGCACATTGCCTCTATTGCGCTATACGCACATTGCCTCTATTGCGCTACACGCACATTGCCTCTATTGCGCTACACGCACATTGCCTCTATTGCGCTACACGCACACTGCCTCTCTTGTATATTTGAAACTTTCACTAATCGCACCAATT
>Ga0123357_10003893_pt1 | contig 17320 bp, 14 predicted proteins | sample TergutEmb28metaG_FD_89873 | JGI IMG/M metagenome (GOLD analysis project Ga0123357, IMG submission 89873) | Embiratermes neotenicus P4 segment gut microbial communities from Petit-Saut dam, French Guiana - Emb289 P4 | ecosystem: Host-associated > Arthropoda: Insects > Digestive system > Gut ... | reverse complement strand
TGGCGCCGCTGACTCCGGAACTGGTGCGCCGGGTTTGCGACCGTCACGCCGGCATCGGCGCCGACGGGGTGATCAGGGCCGTCATGGCGAAACACATCCCGGAATGGCACGGCGACCCCGACCTGTGGTTTATGGACTACTGGAACGCTGACGGCACGGTAGCCGAAATGTGCGGGAATGGGCTGCGCGTGTTCGTCCGCTATTTGATGGAAGAAGACTTGGCGCCGCGCACCGAGGTGTACGTCGCCACGAGGGCTGGCCTGCGGATCGTGGTGGAAACGCCTTCTGGTGAGCTGAAGGCCGAAATGGGGCCGGCCAAAGTGGGCGCAACAACATGGCTCGAAGCAAGCCGTCGGCGCCTCAGCGCCGTGGCCGCCGATGTTGGCAACCCCCACATCGTGGCGATGCTGCCACCCGACATCGACCTTGAGGCCCTCGACTTGCGCAACGCGCCCGTCTTTGACGTTGGTATGTTCCCGAATGGCGCCAACGCCGAGTTCGTCCGAATCGACGATGACGCGCGAGTCTCGATGCGTGTGTTCGAACGCGGAGTGGGCGAGACCCGGTCATGCGGCACCGGGGTGGTTGCGGCGGCGGCTGTCGCCCGACAACTAAGCGGCGATATGGTGCCGAGGTACACGGTGAACGTTCCAGGGGGACGTCTTTTCGTCGACTTTGAGGACGACATGACCTATCTGACAGGCCCATCCGTGATCGTCGCGCGCGGTGAGATGACGTTGCCGGAAAATGCCCATGAGTGACGATTTCAGCCTTGGCCAGGAGGACTTGGCTGAACGACTGGCCAGACGCCGCGTCGCATCCCTGACCACAGAATTGCAGGACGTCGAGCAAGTCGAATACAGACAGGTGCGCCTTGAGCGAGTCGTCCTGGTTGGACTGTGGACGCAGGGCACGTCAGGTGAGGCTGATGATGCCATGGCGGAACTCGCCGACCTGGCCGACACTGCGGGCTCCGAGGTGGTCGGGGCGCTTATCCAGCGTCGTGACGCACCCGATCCGGCGACCTACGTCGGTTCTGGCAAGGTCGACGAAATCAAGGCCATAGTCGACGCCAACAGCGCCGACACCGTCATTGCCGACGGCGAACTCAGCCCGGCACAACTGCGAAACCTGGAAGACCGGCTGGGTGTGCGCGTCATCGACCGCACAATGCTGATCCTGGACATTTTCGCTCAACACGCCAAATCAGTCGAGGGCAAGGCCCAAGTCGAATTGGCACAACTGAACTATCTGAAGCAGCGTCTACGCGGCTGGGGCGATTCACTCTCACGTCAGGTGGGCGGTCGGGCGGCCGGCGGCGTTGGCATCGGCGGGCGCGGCCCCGGCGAAACCAAAATCGAGACGGACCGGCGCCGTATCAACACCCGGGCGGCCATACTGCGGAGGCGACTCAAGGCGATGGCCACGACGCGGGAACTGAGCCGCAACACCCGTCGCCGCGACCAGGTGCCGTCGGTAGCCATCGTCGGCTACACCAATGCCGGCAAGTCTTCGCTGCTGAATTGCCTGGCGGGCGCGGACGTCCTCGTGGAGGACGCTCTCTTTGCCACCCTCGACCCGAGCACGCGGCGCATCCGCAGTGGCGACGGCCGCATATACACCCTCACCGACACCGTCGGGTTCGTCCGTCATTTGCCGACTGATCTGGTTGAGGCGTTCAAGTCGACGTTGGAAGAGACCGTGCAGGCCGATCTTCTGGTGCATGTGGTCGATGGCAGTGGGGCCGATCCGCTAGGGCAAGTGAGCGCCGTCCGCACAGTTTTGACGCAGATCGGTGCCGACCAGGTGCCGGAACTGATGGTTGTCAACAAGGTTGACGCCGCATCATCCGATGAACTGACGGCCCTTCGTCACACGTTGCCAGACGCGGTTTTCGTGTCGGCCAAGACGGGGGAGTCGGTGGACGGCTTGAAAGCCGCCATCGAGGCTCGCCTGCCACAGCCCGCCTTACTGGTTGAGGTGATTGTGCCGTGGTCTCGCGGAGATCTCATCGACAAAGCCCACAGAAAGGGCCAGGTTATCGAGTCGGAAGCCACGGCGGACGGGACGCGGCTGAAGGCAATGGTGAGCCCCGGATTGGCCGCAGAGCTAAAAAAAGCCACAATTTGTCTCACATAGTGGCACAAAGTCGAAAAGATGTGCCATTGGGTATGTATCATCGACCGAACGGCGCACGGCCCAACCGTCGCCCGTCCGCTGGGTGGTGTTCGCACCGCCTGCCGGACGAGACATGAATACAACGGATAGAAAGCAGCACAGATGAAGCGAATCACAACTGGGCTCCTCGCCGCAGCGATGGGCATGGCCCTTTTTGCCGGGTGCTCAAGCACTCCGGGTGGGGGCACCACCACCACTCCTGCGCCGGGTGACACCAGCAGCTCTGCCGCCACTGGCGGCACAATCAAGATTGGCTTGGCCACGGAGCAGTCCGGCGCCGTTGCCAGCTACAGCTCCGACATTCTCAAGGGCGTTCAATACGCCGTGGATGAGATCAACGGCGCTGGTGGCATCAATGGTCAGCAGATCCAACTGGTGTCCTATGACACCCAGTCCGACCCAGCCGTCGCCACGCAGATGGCTACCAAGCTGGCCACCCAGGACAAGGTCGCCGCAATGATCGGCCCCGCCACCTCCGGCTCGTTCATGGCCACCATTCCGGTTGCCAACGCGAACAAGGTGCCGGTTGTCTCGGGTTCCGCAACGGCTGACGCCGCGACGGTCGATAACGCGGGCAACGTGCAGCCGTTTGCCTTCCGCACCTGCGTCGCCGACTCCTTCCAGGGCAGTTCAGCGGCCACTTTCGCCTTGAACACGCTCAACGCCAAGACGGCCGTCATCTACATGGATAACTCGTCTGACTACGCCAAGGGCCTGGCCAAGACGTTCAACGACTCCTTCACGGCCGGCGGCGGCACCATCGTTGACACCCAGTCTTATGCGGCTGGCGACACCGACTTCAACGCCGTGCTGACCAAGATCAAGTCAGAGCAGTTTGACGTCCTCTACCTGCCTGGTTACTACCAAGAGGCCGGTTTGATCATCAAGGCCGCCCGCGGCATGGGCATCAGCCAGCCGGTCATGGGCGACGACGGTTACGACTCGCCGACACTGAAGGAACTGGGTGGCGCTGATGCGCTGAACAGCGTCTACTTCACGAACCACTACTCGCCGCTGAACCAGGATCCTCGCGTCACGCAGTTCGTGGCCGACTGGAAGGCCAAGAACGGGACCGATCCCAGCGGCTTCAACGCCATGGGTTACGACACCATGAAGTTCATCGCTGACGCCATCACGCGCGCCGGCAGCACTGACGGCCAGTCAATCGCCGACGCTATGGCGGCGACGAAGGACTTCCCGGCTGTCACCGGCACTCTGAGCGTCGACCCCAATACCCACAATGTCATCAAGAGCATTGTGGTGATCGAACTGAAGAATGGTGATCAGGCTGCCGCCACGACAGTGGCACCTGCCGGCTCATAATTCGGGTAAGGTTTGACAATCGCATAGGGGCTGGAGCACGATGTTCCAGCCCCTATGTGTCAAAATATCCGAGATACCGTAAGAAAGGATGGCCGGTGGAAGTCTTCCAACAGCTCATCAACGGGCTCTCGTTGGGCAGCATCTATGCGCTCATCGCATTGGGCTACACAATGGTGTATGGCATCATTCAGCTAATCAACTTCGCCCATGGCGACGTTTTGATGGTGGGGGCGTTTGTCGGCTGGTTCTCCATGACGACACTACACATGAACGTCTTCGCGGCGCTGGTGACGGCAATGGCTGCCTGTGCGATGCTTGGTGTCATCATTGAGCGTGTCGCATACAAGCCGCTGCGCAACTCCACCCGCATCGCCGCACTGATCACCGCTATCGGCGTCTCGCTGTTCCTCGAGTACGTCATGATGTACTTCGTCGGCGCAAACCCGAAGGCTTACCCCGACCTGACGGGGTTCATGGCCGGATCGTTCACAATCCACGGCGTGATTATCAAGAACATCCAGCTCGTCATCATCGGCATATCGGTGCTGTTGATGATCATCTTGCAGTTCATCGTTCAGCGCACGCGGGTCGGCAAGGCCATGCGGGCGGTCTCTCAAGACGCGGACGCCGCCCGCCTCATGGGCATCAACGTCGACAACACGATTTCGATTACTTTCGCCATCGGCTCGGCGCTGGCCGGCGCGGCGGGCGTCATGTGGGGCCTGTACTACATCAGCATCAACCCACTGATGGGCCTCATGCCAGGCCTGAAGGCGTTCGTTGCCGCCGTCTTCGGTGGCATCGGGTTGATCCCAGGCGCCTTGCTCGGTGCCTACGCGGTTGGGTTCATCGAGACCATCGCCAAGGGCGTCGGGCTGTCGACCTATAGCGACGCGGTCGTGTTCCTGGTGTTGATCCTGATCCTGATCATCAAACCAGCCGGCTTGCTGGGTAAGAACACGAAGGAGAAGGTGTGATGCTTCGTCAACTTCGTCCTGTTCTTATCAACGGCGTCTCATTGGTCGCAACGTTCGCGATCGTCTATGTATTGATGCGGCTAGGCATCATCGACAGCTTCTACCAAGACACCATTGCCCTGGTGTGCATCAACATCGTGCTCGCGGTCAGCCTCAACCTGATTGTTGGGTTCACCGGCCAGTTTTCGCTCGGCCATGCCGGGTTCATGGCGTTGGGTGCCTACACCACCGCGCTGGTGACCTTGCACTTTCCCACCGTTTGGGGCATGTTGGGGGGCATCGTCCTGGGTGCTCTGATCGCGGCCGCCATCGGGTTCCTCATCGGCTTGCCGACTTTGCGTCTTCGCGGCGACTACCTGGCCATCGCCACCCTTGGCATGGCAGAAATCATTCGCGTCCTGATGCAGAACTTCACGTTCACCGGCGGCGCCAGCGGGCTATTCCCGAACCGCTACCTGAACTGGACGTGGATGTTCATCTTGACGGCCGGCTCGGTCGTCCTGATCGCCAACTACATCCGTTCGCGGGCGGGACGTGAGTCGATTGCCGTGCGCGAAAACGAAATCGCTGCCGAATCGATCGGTGTCAACACCACCAAAGCCAAGACGTTGGCGTTCGTGGTTGGGGCCTTCTTCGGCGGTGTTGCGGGTGGCATGTATGGGTCGTACTTCTATTGGATCGTCCCCAAGACCTTCAGCTTCATGATGTCATTCAACATCTTGGTTATCGTCGTTCTTGGTGGTTTGGGCAGCATTTCGGGCTCGGTCATCGCGGCCATATTGCTGGGCGTCGTCAACGTCCTTCTGGCAGATCCAAACCTTGTGCCGATCCGGATGATTCTCTACAGCCTGATCCTCATCATTTTGATGGTTTTCCGTCCTCAAGGTCTTATGGGCGACAAGGAGCTTTCAATCAGGCTGTTTCGAAGTATCCTGCCGAAACGACGGCGACCACCCGACGAAGGGCTGGAACCGTCCAACGAGGGCTGGCTTGAGACGCCGGAGGTGGCGGCATGAGCGACACCGCCACCATTGGCAAAGACATCCTGACGATGGCCAACGTGACGTTGAACTTCGGCGGTTTGAGCGCCGTGTCCGATGTCGACATGAAACTGCAGGTCGGCGAGTTGGTCGGCCTGATTGGCCCAAACGGCGCCGGCAAGACATCGATCTTCAACCTGCTGACGGGCGTCTACCCGCCAACATCCGGGAAGGTTGAATTCACACGGGACCACAAGGTCCGCAACCTCGGTGGCATGAAGCCTCACGCCATCTGCTGGGCCGGTGTGGGTCGAACCTTCCAGAACATCCGTCTTTTCCGCGCACTGCCGGTCATCGACAACGTCATGATTGCCCTGCAGCACAACGTGCCCTACAGCCTGGCCAACGCTTTCCTGCACACGTTTGGGTATGGCCGAGCCGAGAAGCAGATCCGCGAAGAAAGCCTCGAGTTGCTGCGCATCATGGGGTTGGAGGAAGACGCCAACGAGTTGGCCCAGAACCTGCCCTATGGAAAGCAGCGGCGTCTTGAGATCGCCCGAGCCATGGCGACCCATCCGGTGCTTCTGCTGCTTGATGAGCCAGCCGCAGGGATGAACCCAGCCGAGACGGCCGACCTCACTGAGTTGATCGGTTGGCTGCGCAAGGAGTATGACCTGACGATCCTTCTGATTGAGCACGACATGTCGCTTGTCATGGACGTCTGCGAACGCATCTACGTCCTCGACCACGGGGTCATCATTGCCTCCGGCACACCGGCCGAGATTCAGCACAACCCGGCGGTTATCGAGGCCTACCTGGGTGAGGAGGTGGCCGATGCTTGAGATCAAAGACCTCGACGTGCACTACGGCGGCATCCACGCACTAAAAGGCGTTTCGCTGAAGGTCGACGACGGTGAGATCGTCACGCTGATTGGCGCAAACGGAGCCGGCAAGTCCACCACCCTGCGCACGATTTCTGGGCTGAAGAAACCAACGGCTGGCTCGGTTTTGGTTGACGGCAAGGACATCACCAAAATGGCCGCCGCCGATCGAGTCGGCCTGGGGCTTAGCCAGGTACCAGAAGGACGTCGAATCTTCACCAGCATGACCGTGATGGAAAACCTCGAGTTGGGGGCCTACCGGCGGCGAGGCGGCGACCTGTCAAAGGACCTAAACGGCGTTTTCGAGCGTTTCCCGGTGCTCGCCGATCGACGCAAGCAACTCGGTGGCACGCTGTCGGGCGGCGAACAGCAAATGCTGGCGATGGGTCGCGCGATGATGGCCAAGCCCCGCATCCTGCTGATGGATGAGCCGTCGATGGGCTTGGCGCCGCTTCTGGTGCAAGAGATCTTCGAGATCATCGCGCAGATCAACAAGGACGGCACAACCATCCTGTTGGTCGAGCAGAACGCAAACAAAGCCCTCCAGGTGGCCAAACGGGCCTATGTCATGGAAACAGGGCGTATCGTCATTTCTGGCGACGCAGCCGAGCTAATGAAGACAGAAGACATCAAGAAGGCTTATCTGGGAGGATAGGTTCAAAGGAGAAAACCATGTTTGTTTCAACCCGAATGACCGCCAACCCGTTCACCGTCACCCCAGACGACAGTGTGCCCGAAGCTGCGGCCATCATGAAACAGCACAATGTGCGGCATTTGCCGGTCGTATCCGACGGCCGGGTGGTCGGCGTGGTGTCGAAGGGTGACATCGCGGCGGCATCGCCGTCAGCAGCCACCTCATTGAGCGCGTCAGAGATCACCTACCTGATCAGCAAGCTGAAGGTGGCGAAGGTGATGACCCATCCGCCGATCACGATCGCCCCGGGCGCCTTGCTGGAAGAGGCCGCCGTGCTCATGCGAGACAACAAGATCGAGATGCTGCCGGTCGTCGACGGCGACGAACTCGTTGGCGTCATCACTGAGAGCGCCATCTTCGACGCTTTCGTTGAGCTGATGGGCTTCCGCGAGCGCGGCACCCGACTGACGCTCGAGGCAACTGACGAGCCGGGTGTGCTGGCGAAAGTCGGCGAGATCATCGCGGCACATCGGGCCAACATCGGTCACATCGCGGTGTACCGGGGCGAGCCGAAATCGACCGTCCTGATCGGTGTCAACACCACGAACACCGACGATCTGGAGGCAGGATTGACCGCCCAGGGCTTCACCATCTTGGGCAAGCTCGTCAATCCGTGACAAACCTCGTCCGCCAAGTACTCGACGCTGCGGTCGCAGCGGTCGGCGGAGAAACCCGCACCGGGCAGATCGATATGGCCCAGGCTGTGGGCCAAGCCATGGACGACGGCAGCAATCTGCTGGTGCAGGCAGGCACCGGCACCGGAAAGTCCTTCGGATACCTGGCACCTGGGTTGGTTTGGTCCATCACAACGGGCCAGCGTCTGGTGGTCGCGACCGCCACATTGGCGCTACAGACCCAATTGGCAACCAAAGACATTCCCGTAGCCCTTGATGCCGTTGAGTCTGTGATGGGGCGTCGCCCGGTGGTCGCCGTCGTCAAAGGACGCGCAAACTACGCCTGCCTGCTGCGGGTGCGTGACGGCGTCGGCCTGGAGCAGGAATCCTTGTTGGACGGCGTAGAGATCGCAAAACAGTTGCGGAAGTCTGGCGCTAGCGCAGAGTCGGTGCTCGGTGCCGAGGTGGTGGCGTTGCGCGAGTGGGTCGACGAACAGGCTGCCAGTGGTGGTCTGGCCGATCGAGATGACGCGCCGCGTCATTCACCCAAAGCCTGGTCTCAGGTAGCGGTGGGTGCTAGGGAATGCGTTGGCGGTCAAAAGTGCCCGTACGTGGGCGAGTGCTTCGTCGAGGAGTCCCGCCGACGAGCGTTCGAGGCCGACCTTGTGGTCACCAATCACGCTCTCCTGGCAGTTGACGCAATGCAGGGCCATTCCGTGCTGCCAGAGCACGGCGCCGTCGTCATCGATGAGGCACACGAGTTGGTGGACCGGGTCACAGGCGCGGCCAGCCAGGAACTCAGCCCACAGATGGTTGAGCGCATCGCCAGGCGGGCGTTGCCCTACCTGGACGATGAGCGCGGCGTCACCCTGCTTGACGCCGCAGACGCCCTGGAGCAGGGCCTGGACGAGTCTGAGGTCGGGCGTCTGACCGACAACGCTGCGCCCGTCATTGACGCCCTGAGAATTGTCGCAGCGGCCGCCCGCGAGGCCGTGGCGTCGCTGAAAGGCGGGGGTGACGACCTGGAACGCGCCCAAACGCAGGCAGGCGTGCAGGAGATCTTCGATATCGCCGATCGCATGGCCAGTTTGGATGTCGATGACGTTGTCTGGCTGTCGGAGCGGGAGCGATTCGGGCGCCAGATGGTGGTGGCGCCACTGGACGTGGTCACGCTTTTGCGCGAGCGGGTCTTCGCTGACGCGGCGGCCGTCCTGACGTCGGCGACGCTGACTGTCGGCGGCAGCTTCGACCCGCTGGCCGAGCGCATCGGGTTTCGCGCCGACGACCAGGAATTGCCGTGGCAGGGCCTCGATGTGGGCTCGCCCTTCGACTACCGCGCGCAAGGCATCTGCTATGTAGCGCGCGACCTGCCCAAACCGGGGCGGGACGGCATTGGTGACGAGCAGTTGAGCGAGGTGGCGGAATTGGTGTGGGCAGCCGGCGGCCGCACCCTAGGCTTGTTCGCCTCGCAGCGCAACGCTGAGGCGGCGGCAGCCTATGTGCGCCGCGAAGTGCCGGGCATCACGGTGCTGTGCCAAGGTGACGCACAGTTGCCCGAGCTGACGCGCCAGTTCATCGAAGAGCCAACCACATGCCTGTTCGGCACGCTGTCGTTATGGCAGGGTGTTGACATACCGGGGGAGACCTGCCTGCTGGTGCTGATCGACAAGATACCGTTCCCGCGCCCAGACGACCCGCTGATGCAGGCCAGACAGGCCGCAGTGGCCGCGTCAGGCGGCAACGGGTTCATGGCGGTGGCAGCCACCCAGGCCGGTCTGCTGCTGGCCCAGGGCTCGGGCCGTCTCATCCGGCGAGCCAGCGACCGGGGTGTCGTTGCGATCCTTGACCCGCGGTTGGTGACGGCCCGCTACGGCAGCTTCCTGCGGGCATCCATGCCCGACTTCTGGCCGACGACAGATCGCGAGGTGGCAGTCTCAGCCCTGCGACGGCTGGCCGAGACGGCCGACGAAACCCCATAGACTGGTACCCATGCCAGGAGTCGTAGCCAATGTCGGCACGATCATTGTCGGCACTATCATCGGATTGCTGTTCGGCAAGGTGATTCCAGAGAGGTTCCGGCAGATAGCCTTTTGGGCGATGGGCCTGTGTACCTTTGGCATTGCCGTGGTGATGATCATCGGTGGCTACAACGACCTGAAGCCGGTGACGTCATTCGTCCTGCTGATACCCGTGATTTCGCTGGTGCTCGGTGCGATCATTGGTGAGGCGCTGCGCATTGAACAACGACTGGCCAACCTGGCGGCGTGGCTGGAAAGCCGCTTGCCGGCCCAGGCCGAAGTTGAAGGCGTGGAGGACGGTGACAACGCCAGCCCGGATCGGTCGCGCACCTTCGTTGAGGGGTTCATGTCGGCGTCGGTGTTGTTCTGCGTGGGTGCAATGGCGATCCTCGGGTCGATCCAGGCAGGATTGGGGGACTCGTCGATCTTGTATCTCAAGGCTCTGATGGACGGCATCGCAGCCATCCCGCTGGCCTGCGCGCTGGGCATCGGCGTGGGTTTCTCGGCTCTGCCGATTCTTATCCTGGAGGGTGGCGTGGCATTGCTCAGCATGAGCCTGGGTTCGTTCTTCACTCCACCGATCCTGGCGTCCATCGATCTGGTGGGTGGCATGATGATGCTGGCAATCGGCTTCGACTTGACAGGAATCAAGAAGCTGCGTGTGGCCAACATGCTGCCGGCCATCCTGATCGCCATCGCCCTGGGCTGGTGGTTGGGCTAATCGTCGATATTTGGGATGCGTCGCAAGGCGAAGGGGGAAGCGATAGCGGGTCTATCGTGACTGAAGACAACGCGGCGAGGTGCCCAAAATGGCGGCGATTAGAGCTTTCGCACTACGGCGACGACTTTGCCCATGATGGTCGCATTGTCGCCCTCAATGGGCGAATACGCCGGGTTGTGGGGCATCAGCCAAATGTGGTCGGCCGCGCGTCGCAGCGTCTTGACGGTGGCCTCCTCGCCCAGTAAGGCGGCCACGATCTCACCGTTTTCGGCGGTTTGCTGCGCGCGCACGATCACCATGTCGCCATCGGCGATAGCCGCGTCGATCATGGAGTCTCCGTGCACAGTCAGGGCGAACACGTCGCCCTTGCCAACCAGTTGACGCGGCAGCGTGTAGGTGGCCTCGACGTGTTCTTCTGCCAGGATCGGCTGCCCGGCGGCGATGCGTCCCAGTAGTGGCACTTCAACGAAATTGTCATCGTTGAGGGACGCCGAGTCGCGGTGTACCTCGATAGCACGGGGACGGTTCGGGTCGCGTGTCAGGAAGCCCTTCGCCTCAAGCACCTTGAGCTGGTGGGCCACACTGGACGAGCTGTTCAGCCCAACGGCCAGGCCCATCTCGCGGACGCTGGGCGGGTACCCGTGGTCGTCGATGGCGGCGGTGATGACCTCAAGAATGCGGCGCTGACGCGGTGTCAAGCCGTCCGGCCCTGGGGCTCCATCGGGCAGTTCGGTGACGGTGCCGCCCGTGGCTGGGACGGCCGCCAGCTTGGGGCTACGAGTGGCCCGAGCCTTTGCCAAGTCAATCGGTGGTGTATCCATGCCATTCAGCCTACGTCAATTCATACTCACCATCAAACATTTGTTCGAGCGTGTCGCAGAAAACTGCCCCGATCGTCGAACAGGCGTTTGTTTTTGTCAGTGGCGTGCTATAGCGTTACCTATCGAACGAATGTTCGAGCGCAAGGAGAATGAGATGACTGCAGTTTTGGTCGAGAGAGTCGCCGTCGATACGTCAATTGGTGAGGTCGCCCGCGTCGCCAGCCACTACCGCGCAGGGCGACGCCGCCCAATGCGTCCGGTGTCCGCATGTCAGGTGGCAATGGCGCGATCGCAAAGGCGGGTTGGGGCGCTGGAGCTGTGGCGGCGGGCTGGCCGCACCGTTTTCGGAATCGTCTACCTGGGTGGCTTGACGGTGTTGATCTGGACGGTCCTCGACAGCATTTTTCCGGTGTATCAGCTCGCGGCGTTGAGCTGACACGAGGCGCGACACGCCGAGAGGCGAATGTTGACCAACCGGTGATTGCTTTGGTGCGGTCAACTGAGTAACCTAACTACATCTAGTAGTCACAACAGTGTGGTTTATCCACAGGTTGTGGTTGTCCAGATCATTGACGTAGAGCGATAGTCCTTGTGGACCGGTCTTTGACGCCCTGATAGCCACTTGGAGGTCGTATGTTCTGCCCGTTTTGCCGTTACACGGACTCGCGCGTTCTTGATTCGCGCGTTGCCGATGACGGCTTGTCAATTCGCCGCCGGCGCCTTTGCCCGGAGTGCGAGCGACGGTTCACCACCATCGAGCAGGTGCAGCTAAACGTTGTCAAGCACAGCGGTGTGATAGAGCCCTTCGACCGGCTGAAGGTTGTCGAGGGCGTGCGGAGCGCGTGCAAAGGGCGACCCGTATCCGACGCCGATCTGGCCAGGCTTGGCCAACAAGTCGAAGAGGCACTGCGCGCCACTGGCAGTTGCGAAGTGCCCAGCGACGACGTCGGTGTTGCCATACTCGGCCCACTCGGCGAGCTGGATCCGATCGCCTACTTGCGGTTTGCCAGCGTCTACAAACACTGGCAAACCTTGGAAGACTTCGAAGCAGAAATTCAGCATCTGCGTAAAGCTTGAAATTTCACCGCCATATCCATATGAAAGGCACTGTCGTGGCACAGTTAACCATTGACCCAATCGCACCGCCGACGCCGTCCCGTCCCCAGGGTCTGACCGTCAAACGGGTGTTCACCACCGCAGGTGTGCACCCCTACGATCAGCTCACCTGGCAGTCGCGTGATGTGGTGCAGAAGAACTGGAAGACGGGCGAGGTGGTGTTTGAGCAGTTGGATGTCGAGTTCCCCGACTTTTGGTCGGTGAACGCGTCGACCATCGTCACAACGAAATACTTCCGCGGCGCAATGGGCTCGCCAGAACGCGAGTCAAGCCTGCGCCAGTTGATCGACAGGGTCGTTGGCGTCTATGCCACGGTGGGCGAGCGCGAGGGGTACTTTGCGACGCACGATGACGCGGTGGTTTTCGGTGAGGAACTGACCTGGCTGCTGGTACACCAGTACTTCAGCTTCAATTCACCGGTGTGGTTTAACGTCGGCACCGACAGCCCGCAGCAGGTCAGTGCCTGTTTCATCTTGTCAGTTGACGATTCGATGGAGTCGATCCTCAACTGGTACCACGAAGAAGGCATGATCTTCAAAGGCGGCTCTGGCGCCGGGCTCAACTTGTCGCGCATCCGCGCCTCGAAAGAACTGCTGCGGTCGTCCGGGGGCACAGCGTCCGGGCCGGTCAGTTTCATGCGCGGCGCCGACGCATCGGCCGGCACCATCAAGTCGGGTGGAGCCACCCGGCGGGCCGCCAAGATGGTGGTCCTCGACATCGACCACCCAGACATCGAAGAGTTCATCCAGGTCAAGGCAGCCGAAGAGAGGAAAGTCCGGGTGCTGCGCGACGCCGGCTTCGACATGGAGATCGGCGGCAAGGACATCACGTCCGTGCAGTACCAAAACGCCAACAACTCAGTGCGCGTGTCCGACAAGTTCATGCGCGCGGTCGAACAGGGTGAGTCTTTCGACTTGCTGGCGCGTGTGGACGGGCGTGTCATCGAAACGGTGGACGCCCGGCACCTGTTCGACGAGATTGCCCAGGCCGCTTGGGAGTGCGCCGACCCAGGCCTGCAATACGACGACACCATCAACGCCTGGCACACAGACCCCAACTCGGGGCGCATCAACGCGTCCAACCCCTGCTCGGAATACATGAGCCTTGACAATTCGTCGTGCAACCTGGCCAGCCTGAACTTGTTGAAGTTCTTGAAGGACGACAACAGTTTCGACGTGAAACGGTTCACAAAGGCCGTCGAACTGATCATCACGGCGATGGACATCTCCATCTGCTTCGCAGATTTCCCGACAGCGGCGATTGGCGAAACAACCAGAGATTTCCGCCAGTTGGGCATCGGCTACGCCAACCTCGGCGCCCTGCTGATGGCGTCCGCCTTGGGATATGACTCGGACGGCGGGCGCTCGCTGGCAGCCTCGATCACAAGCCTGATGACGGGCGTGGCATACCGCCGCAGCGCTGAGCTGGCTGGCATCGTGGGGCCTTACGCCGGCTATGCGGCCAATGCCGAACCGCACCAGGCCGTCATGCGCAAGCACGCTGCAGCCAACTCGACCATACCGACGCTGTCTACGGTCGATTCCGAAGTCAAGCAGGCAGCATCCAAGGCCTGGCAAGACGTGGTCGAACTGGGAGCCCACCTAGGGTTCCGCAACGCCCAGGCGTCGGTGTTGGCGCCAACCGGCACCATCGGCTTCATGATGGATTGCGATACCACTGGCATTGAGCCGGACTTCTCGCTGGTCAAGTTCAAAAAGCTGGTCGGCGGCTCGTCCATGCAGATTGTCAACCAAACGGTGCCGCGGGCGCTGCGTACGCTTGGCTATGGGAACGATGACGTGACGCGCATCGTCGACTACGTGCAAACCAATGGCAACGTGGTCGGTGCGCCAGGAATGACACCTGAGCATTATGCGGTGTTTGACACCGCGATGGGCCTGCGGTCGATTGCGCCGATGGGCCATGTGCGCATGATGGCGGCGGTGCAACCGTTTATCTCGGGTGCCATTTCCAAGACAGTTAACCTGCCGGAACAGGCCACCGTCGAAGAGATCGCGGACGTGTACATGGAGGGCTGGAGGCTTGGTCTCAAGGCACTGGCCGTCTATCGCGACAATTGCAAGGCCGCACAGCCTCTGAATGTGGTTGAAAAAGCCCCAGACGCCGTCGCGATGCCGGCCTCTTCCGTGCCAGCAGAGCATCGGGCATATCGCAAGCGCCTGCCGAAGTCGCGCATGAGCCGCACCACACGGTTCTCCGTCGGTGGTGCCGAGGGTTACATGACGGCCGGTGCCTACGACGACGGACGGTTGGGCGAGGTCTTCCTGAAGCTTGGCAAGCAAGGGTCAACGTTGGCAGGCGTCATGGACGCCTTTTCGATTGCCATCTCAATCGCTTTGCAATACGGTGTGCCGCTGGAGAGCTTCGTCCAGAAGTTCACCAACTTGAAGTTCGAGCCCGCCGGCATGACAGATGATCCGGACATTCGCATCGCCCAGTCGATCACCGACTACATTTTCCGCCGCCTGGCGCTGGACTACCTCACCTTCGACGAGCGGGCCGAGCTGGGCGTCTACACGGCGGCCGAACGGGCCCGTTACGTTGAGACGGGCAGCTACCTCTCGGAGGAAGACGAGGCCGCCATGCCCGAGGCCGAGCTGTTGAAAAACGATGCCGGTGATTCTTTGCAGGTCGATGGCGCCGGCGCGAACCAGCCGCCGCTGATCGCTGCGCCGAGCCCGGTTGTGTCGCGACTGAACACCATCACGGCCAGCGACGCGCACACATCGGCTGAACTGATGGAGGCGATGACGGGCCATGAGGTGGATGCCCCACTGTGCATGACTTGTGGCACCAAGATGCGCCCGTCCGGTTCGTGTTTCGTCTGTGAGGGTTGTGGCTCGACCAGCGGGTGCTCGTGATCGGGTGACCAGAGTCTTCGTCTAGAGTAGAACCTGGACGCGCCGTTGCGCGGCAAATCACCCCAGGAGGAAACAATGACAAAGAATCAGGCACAGGCCCATTGGGAAGGTCCACTGCTTAGCGGTGTCGGCACGGTTGAGTTGGCCACGTCGGGTGTGGCGACATTCCCGATCGGCTGGGCCGCTCGCGCCGAGCACGTCGATGGTGCAACGAACCCCGAGGAGCTCATCGCGGCGGCTCACGCCACATGCTATTCGATGGCGCTGTCGAACGGGCTCGCCGGCAATGGCACACCGCCCGAGACCATCGACACCACGGTGGAGGTCGGTTTCGATCCGCGCAGCGGCCTCACGGGAAGCCACATCACGGTAGTGGCGGTGGTACCGGATATCGATGCTGACCAGTTCGCCAAGTTCGCCGAGGACGCCAAGGTCAACTGCCCAGTTTCGAGGGCGTTGACGGGCATTCCGGTCACGCTGGACGCCACGCTGAAGGTCTAACACACCTCGACCCCAGTGCCACCGGAGCCTGATGGAGCCGGCCCTGCTAGCGTTGAAGCATGACTTATTCCATCCCACCGCTGACAAAGCCTGAACTCGACAAGGTCGACGCCTGGTGGCGCGCCTGCAACTACCTGACGGTCGGGCAGATCTACCTGCAAGACAACCCACTGCTGCGCCGCGCCCTGACCGCCGAGGATATCAAGCCGCGCCTGCTGGGGCATTGGGGAACATCGGCTGGGTTGGGCTTCATCTATGCCCACCTCAACCGGCTGATCCGGGAGACCGGCCAGGAGTGCCTCTACGTCGCTGGGCCAGGTCACGGCGGGCCGGCCCTGGTGGCGGCGTCCTACCTGGACGGCTACTACTCTGACGTCTTTCCGCAGATCACCCTGGACGAGGAAGGCCTGCGGGCCATGTTCCGTCGTTTCTCGTCACCGGGTGGTATTCCGTCCCATGCTTCCGTGACCACGCCCGGGTCCATCCACGAGGGTGGCGAATTGGGTTACGCACTCAGCCACGCCTTTGGGGCGGCTTTCGACAACCCCGACCTGCTGGTGGTGGCTGTGGTTGGCGACGGTGAAGCCGAAACCGGCCCGCTGGAGGGCGGTTGGAAGGGCATATCGTTCCTGAACCCGCGCCACGACGGGGCGGTGCTGCCGATCCTACATCTCAACGGCGCCAAGATTTCCGGCCCGACAGTGCTGGCTCGCAAGGATCCGGCGGCCCTGCAAGAGTTGTTCGAGGGTCACGGCTATGAAGTGCTTTGGGTCGAGGGCGAAGACCTGCCCTGGATGCACGAGCGCTTCGCCAACACCTTGGCATATGCCTGGGAGCGCATCCACGACATTCAGGAGGCCGCCCGTGAGGGCAATGGCTGGGACGGCGAGATGCCGGCCTGGCCGATGATCATCCTGCGCAGCCCGAAAGGCTGGACGGGTCCCAAGCTGGTTGACGGCGAGGTCGTCGAGGGTACCTGGCGAGCCCACCAGGTACCGCTGGCAGGCGTCAAGGAGAACCCGGCCCACCTGGCGATGCTGGAACAGTGGATGCGAAGCTACCGCGTTGACGAGCTGTTCAAGTCGGACGGTTCGCCCAGCGACCTGGTGCGATCCAACAACCCCACGGGTGAGAAGCGGATGAGCGCCAGCCCGCACGCCAACGGCGGCCTTTTGACGCAGGATCTCAACTTGCCCGACTACCGCGACTACGGCGTCCAGGTGACCCCGGCGACACGGGGGACCGCTCGCCTCGAATCGACTCGTCAGTTGGGGGAGTACATGCGCGACATCTACACGGCCAATCCGGGCATATTCCGTTTGTTCTGCCCCGACGAGACGAACTCGAATCGCTTGGGCGCCGTGTTCGAGGTGTCCGATCGCACCTTCATGGAGCCGACGGACGCCATCGACGTCCAGATCGGCAAGCAGGGACGCGTCATGGAGGTGCTCAGCGAACACAACTGCCACGGCTGGCTGGACGGCTACACCTTGACCGGGCGTCACGGCATGTTCGCCACCTATGAGGCGTTCGCCATGGTCAGCGCGTCCATGACCATGCAGCAGGCCAAATGGCTGGAGGAGGCCGACCATCTGGAGTGGCGGGCCAAGGTGC
>Ga0123357_10003892_pt1 | contig 17320 bp, 9 predicted proteins | sample TergutEmb28metaG_FD_89873 | JGI IMG/M metagenome (GOLD analysis project Ga0123357, IMG submission 89873) | Embiratermes neotenicus P4 segment gut microbial communities from Petit-Saut dam, French Guiana - Emb289 P4 | ecosystem: Host-associated > Arthropoda: Insects > Digestive system > Gut ... | reverse complement strand
GCTTCTCATGTAGCCCTCCCGACTTAAATTTAGTAGTAACCAATTTCATGTTTGTTTACATGTAAAATAACCACTGCCACCGGGTAACAACCCAATTGCAGTAAATAAATATTATTATTATTTACAATTATATACCTGAAACAAATCATATTTCTAGGGTATACAGTGTTGCAGCTGTTCTGTACTTATAATTTGTACTAAATGTAATGTTATTTTGCATGTGAAATATGTTTTGTACGTTTATGTTAGTACTTTCTGTAGTATGGGTGCAGTATCTCTAATATGGCTGTTGTTTGCAGTTCCTTGATTTTGTGCTGTCCTGGTATGTTGGCTCAGGAATAGGCTAAATGATTTTGAGATGGTTCCAGTTGCCCCTGTTATTACTGGTATCACTTTTGCTTATTATTGTTATTTTTGTATTATTATTATACGATATGGATGTCTCTTGCCATTATTATTATTATTATTATTATTATTATTATTATTATTATTATTATTATACACTCTTTATGTTTTCTGAGGTTATGGCACTTTACAAGTTCTTGGAACCAAACAGGTGTCTTATATTGAATATGGAGTCTGGTGTTTGCAACTTTTATCATTTCCAATTAACTGCAAAGATCGAGACTCTGCTGTATAATTTCATGACCCTGACAATGGAGAGCTTTGTATCCACCACTGACCATTATCCACGGTAGTACATATGATGCCTGATGTAATGTACCAGCAACAGACCACCAGGGTACATGGAGAATGCCATAAGGGCCAACAGATGCAGTCTCACTGTGCTCCAAGTGGCATCACACACACACACACACACACACACACACACAAACACACACAGTGCAACATTTTATGTTCTATCCCAGGCCAGTTTCAACACTTTCCTCGTGTACTGCATATCGCCCAGACAGGGTATGAGTACAGTGTCATTACAGCCACCATGAAAATTGGTACTGCCCTGACAAAAGTCTAATCGGTCCACAAACCAAGTTGCAGTGGCAAACTAATTTTCAGAATCAAAACTGAAATGTGTAATAAAGAAAATGTAAATTAAATGAAGAAGATTTGTGAATGCACTATATAAAACACATTGGATTATCCGTGTCTCTGATTATTTGTGTCTTCTCATGGTCACTGGTCTGGGATAACTAGAATTCTACTGTATTAAAAACAGACATTGGTCTGTTGTATAATGTAACCAAAAATTTGAACCACATGTTACCTGCTCTTCTCCATGAGAGTAGTGAGGTGATGCAAATCTGCTGTTGTCATGTACGACACCACCTTCTGGTCCTGGGAACCCAAAAAGAATATATTACTAAAAAACAATCACACAATGCTAACCCACCAAATTAAGCATTCAAGCAGGGAATGTACATTACAGGGCTGCATTTTTCAATGCAGGATATTAACCAGTTATTCAGCAAAATGATATGGCATTGACAGAATCCACACACTATGGCAAGGCTCTGGTGACTTGGTACACCATCACTGCAAAAAAACATTCATAACCAGGCATGTGGGATCTGATAATTACACAGCAGCATCAGCGTAGCCCTTATCTGAGGACATCCATTTACTTTCCCAATTAATTCCATTAGCCTCCATCCATTCACCCTTCTTTCACACAAAATATTTTCAGCTGCTGAATATGCAGAAAATCCCCCAAATGAGGATTAACCCAAAAAGTCAGGGTAGTACCAAATATTAGGCAAATTGGGGGGGGGACATGGCATTTAAAAGTTTGTACCATTTCCTAAAATGACATGCCAAACTTCATGAGAAACTCAAGTACTTTAACACACTGGTGACTGGATGACATGCTCAGCTCACACTGAAGAAGACCACACACTATGAAAAGTACAAAAACTTGCTACTTCTTACTTTGGGAACAGAAAACTTACTGTGTTAAGCAGTTAGAGAAAGCCTAGTAATTCTTACATATAACAGGCTTGGCAGCATGAAGTACACATGAACACATTTTGTAATATCTGTGTGTAATTAGTGTCAGGAAATATTACCAAGATCACAGCAGTCAAGTGATGCTGACTGAGTATTACTTGTCTTTCGTGTTCGATTGTGTCCCATATCTGGTGCAGGCTGCCAGTCCAAGGTAACCTACAAGGAAATAAACAGTTCACACAAAGGCAGTGACATACAGTACAACATGGGCCAACAAACATGGCATTGGGTTTCCGGGTAATGTGGAACAGTTTACATCTGACTCCTATGTAAGTAAATAGTATGCAGGCAATGTGAAAAGAAAAGTACATACATACATACATACATACATATTTATTTCCAAAGTCCAATAATTCTGTCACCCTAGAACTGGCAGCTGACATGTTTAAATAGCTGTGACCAATCTCATAGTGTAACTGTCAATGTTTCACATTTAGTTGTATTTTTAGACACACAACTTCATAATTTGTGTTCCTTGCCAAATATTATTATTTAAGATGATCACATCAAGGCACATGAGACGGGCAAGGCACGCATGCCATATGGTGGAAAAGTGAAATGTATATATCATTTTGGCCAGGAGCAATAAAGGGAAAAAATCACATGGAAGAATTACGCATAGATGGAAAATAATCTTAAACTCATTCTAAAGACATAAGGTAGCAGGTTATGGAATGAATTAATGTGGCTAAGGGTAAGAACTGGTTGCAGATTCTTTCCCACGTGATACACAGCCTTCAGATTCATTAAAATGCAGTGGATTTTGTGACTACCTAAGCAAATGTTCATTTATCAAGAAGGACTCTACTCCATGTAGGCAGTCCACCACCTACCCAGCTAGTTAGTCTTATGGTATCAACAAGTCTGTATCTGTCTCTTCTGCACCCTCGTCACAGTTTTGAACTGACCGACAATACGAAAAACATCATTTTATTGGTGTGACAAAATGACTGTTTCATCTGGTGGTCAGCCAAATCACTTCCTACCAGTCTTGTAGTCTACACATAACAATATATAACAAACAAACAAAAAAACCTGAAGTAACAACATGCAAAGTTCGACAATACTAATACTAAGCATTGTCTTACACCACTGTAAAACAATTCCACCCTGTTCACATCCTCACAGAAAGCATTCTTAAGATCAGTCTTCATAGTACTTCCTTACCATATTTTTTTGTTATTGTTTTTATAAGGATTCCCATGGAGGCTTAATACACCGTTATTATTTCCCCCAACTAATTTGACATTCAGGTAACCGTGCATCATAATAAATTCTTACAATAAAACCAACTAGATGCACTAATTTCTCGAATTTATTTTTGGAATAAAACTCTACATGTTTCGGACAGTTCCTCTGTCCATCATCAGGTGTTTTTCATTGTACACACAGCAATGGTATATGTCATACAGGTTTGCTGACAGCTTGCAAGCAGGATCAGGACAGAACGTCCTGATCCTGCTTGCAAGCTGTCAGCAAACCTGTATGACATATACCATTGCTGTGTGTACAGTGAAAAACACCTGATGATAGACAGAGGAACTGTCCGAAACATGTAGAATTTTATTCCAAAAATAAATTTGAGAAATTAGTGCATCTAGTTGGTTTTATTATAAGAATTCCCCCAACTAATCGACCACAGACACCACACACAAATGGAGCCACATTCTTCATGTGCATTTACATAAACATTGCATAAAACCTACAATATGGTTCATATAAATCTGTCCACACATTATCTTTATGGGCTTCTTCTTTTTCCTTCACTTTAAATTTTGCCACTGAAGTTCATGAATTCAAGCAGTTATAAAATAATTTCATCATTAAAATAACAGCAGAACATTCAGAAACCATGTACTGTGGGCAAACCATGAAAATTAAGGTGAGAACAAGCAAAGGCAGCCAAGCCATCCACACTCACAAGCACACCCAGAGTACAACAATTTCTAATTTTAAAAAATCAAATGCATTAGGGTTAAGACTTTAACACATAGCTGACAAAATCACATCTAATTTCCACTCAAAAAACATATTCAGCAAAACAGAAATTTTTAACCAATCATATATAATCCTCAGCCCATTCCCTACTCACAATATGATTTATTGTATATTCAATGGTAATTCTGAACTTTGGGGCTTTACAATTTTAAAATTATGTTACTGACAAAGGCAATCAGAACTGTACTTTAGTTTTAACCTCAAATATTGTCAACTGTAGCTTCATTAAAATAATGACTTAAAGCCATACATCTCAAAAGCATGGAAGCTGGCATGATGCCACAAGCAGTTATGTTTGTTCAGTGGAAAATAGATACCACATACCGGTATATCGCGCATGCATTTCGCACATGGTTAATTCTACTGAACTTTTTAAGTACTGGGGAAAAGTAATGGTAAAAAGATACTGACTCCACATTTTGAATAGAAATACATATGAATACTTAGGCAGCAACAATTATGTTACACACAAATGAAGACAGAAATTCTAATATCACACTGCCTGATAACACCATTCAAATGTTCATCAATTACTCAAACCCCGGAAAACCAAAGACATATTGGTAGGTCATGTTGCAAGCATTAGACTGTTTACCCTTACCAGAGGCCATTTTTGCGATGATATAAACACAGACACATACAAGCAGTCACTCCCACACCAAGTAGCTGCATTACAGTACAACCAGAAGTGACACAGCATGGCTATTTAAGCATCCCCCTGAAGTTATTTTAGGCTGGACTCAAAAGATTTATTTTTAGCACTCCTCCAATGCTTATTCCTATCATGTACTGTGTTAACTAAAAATACTGACCACTATATTCCAAGGTCAGTCTCTTCTGTTTCACTGAATTCATACCAATGTAAACCATTTTGACCATTATCCTTATAATTACCAAATGTCATGCACTACACTGTATATGGTAATTAAAAGGATATTGTAGAATATGTTGCATGGTATGTATGATATTGAAACTTCTTGACCACATTTTATTCATTAATAAATAATTACCAAGTAATCCACATCCCACAATTTCACATAAATGAAGGAACTGTATCCAGTGACAGTAAAAGTGTCTGTTCCTCACCCAGCACAAGGCCGCTTTCCTTGCCAGTATAACATTATATCACTCATGAAACAATTTGTTGCAACCCACACAATTCATCAAACTGAGATTCCCACATTACTAGACAGTTGGGTTACAATACACCTTCTGTCAAAATATTGTGACCACAAAAAAAAACTGTTTCTCCTCATACTTTTGTAAAAAAGTAATATGCTTTTGTGCCGGTCTATTCAGGATCTCTCAAGTCTTTTCTATCTCCTGTACAACTGTGTATTACTGGGTTGTGATAAATTGCTGTTTCATGAGCAATATATTACCTAATGCCCACTTAGGGAATTAAAGCTCACTCACATGATTAAAATGACTGGAAATGACAATTGAAATCACATCCAAAAACTCTATTGCAGTAGTAGAACAATGTTATAACAGGTAATTCCACAGAATATTCTCACAAAAGTATGAATGATACTTCCTGATATGTCTGGGTATTTTCTAAACAGTCAGTTTGTGTATATGAATAGAACAACTTCACCACGTCAACTAGCCTTTTCCTAATTTACCAGCAATCACATATTCCCCCCTTGATTTTACTCAGTTATAAATTGGAAGTGCTGAAATATTAAGACAAGAATACTCACAAGGTTGTTAGGAATATTATTATAACTCTGCTCTCTCCTTGACTGCCACACAACATCACGTGATGAATCATTGTGAGGCTTAGTCTTCGGCACTGTTCCAGTCTGTCGCCCGTTTACACCAGGAACCATGGTTCACTGTGCAAAGAACTCCCTAATTATGTAGTTTACAAAAGGACCCGGTTGACTGTAAACCTCCAAATCGCTCTGCTTTTGCAATATGACCGTAGCCCCTCCTAAAGTTTCCTGGGAAAATAGTTAGGTGCCAAACAACTCCATTGTCTCTGTAATATATGCTTTTACTTGCCACATTCTTTACTGTTACTTCATATATCTCTTAAAAGAAAGTGTACTTATGTTGTTCATGACAATTCACTGAAGAACATGCAGAGTAAATTGTGTAGTATGATGGTACAGTAGAGTGTTAACATCTAACACTTTGCCAGGAAGTCAGGACAGTCTACTGCCATACTGGAAAACTGGAGCCAAGATGTTTCAATCACCTGAGTTCCCCACTTAAGTGGCAAATGGTACATGAATTTGCTGTTGTTAACTGGATATTGTGGGAACACAATCACTGTTTACTTTTATGGTACATCAAAGTTAGATCATGTAAGATGTTTTGTTATAACACCCATCATTCTCAGGGGATTACATTATATTAGATCTGGTTACAAAAACGCAGTTCATACGGCTGAAATACGCTGAGCAAGTTGGTAACATTAAAGCTTGAAGCAGGTATAAAAATGAATAAATGTATGTATGAGGAAAATGCTGTGGATTGAGATACCTGGAAGGAATGAGAAAGAAGGTTGAGGACAGTAAGGATAGCCTTCAACTCCTACATTTTCCCGATTCTGGTTATGTTTTGGAATAATTCAGTAAAATACACACAGCCCCAATTCTGCAATAATATGACAGCTGATGTCGTGGCGTAAATGCGCGATAAGACATGCACGGTTACAGAATTGCAGGTGTTCCAACATACCCTTGCGCAAGGCCCCATGAAGGCATCGGACTCCCATAATTGCCATTCTGAGGGATACGCATAACAGGATTATTTGTTCTCGCAGAGGCGTTGTTGCAGATCAAGTCTGTTGGAATGTTACGCCGGGTAAACTGTCAAAGTACTAAGTCGACACAGCGTAACATTTCATACCACTTACCTTCAGCGGGACTTTTACACTATTACGGCAACTTGCTTCTGGCATACGACCGCATTATTTTCCAAAAATCTATGTTATTCACTTATTATAAAGAATTTAATATGGGTTCCAGACAACAATTTTAAAAATATAGGTTATGTATCATATTCTAACGTTTAATGTGTAAGAAAGGTTGCAAGGAATTCGAACAGGTTAGAACATGAATTCTGTATTAAAATTAGGCTGTTGTCTAACAAGCTAAAGCCTTCCAACCGAATTGCTGTACTAAATTTAGCTGAACATCGCTACGTAAAAACAGACTTACACTTCACGTTTATCACTCATTTAAATGTGCGATACATTAATTACATAGGTAGACAGCACCACTAATAAATTTTATATTGTAAAACACAAAAATTCTAATGTTTAATACGGGGCAAGACACACATATTCGAAAGTGACCTACAACAGCGCCCCTATAGTTAGAGTGACAAAACGTATTGCTATGGCAACATCTTCAAAATGGTTTCCAGTACGTGGTATAGTCCAGGTATTTGTATAGTTAGTTAAGTTGTACGTTGTATAACCTCAGGAAAATGGTTTAAAGGGACGAAAATCTGCAATGTTTTTATCAAGTTTGGTCCTTAATTTATCATTCTGTTCAGTATGTCTAAACAATTACAATTTACTTAACTAATCTGTACATTAGTTCAGATCATTACAGTTACTGTATATCTAACACAAACATTCTAATCAAACGTGGAGATGTCATCATGGGGAATACAGCTTCATATTTGGCTGGTTCCTGGTTCGATTATCAGACTGGGGACTGAGTTTTCTGAGTCTAACCAAGCATGTGTTTGCATATTATCTTAGTGCCATAATCACCTTTCCCACTTTCACAATTCAGTCACCTCTTCATGTTGGATACTGTATAACTGACAAAGAGGGAAAATATTACGAAACGAAGAATGAAGTGAATAATGTACTATGTACAAATTCAGTGTGTTGCCCTCCAGTTAATTTAAGACAGCTTAATTTTTATGGTAATGTGTTGGTTCCTTCCACCTCTTATCTGCACCAACCACAGGTTACCATTCTATATGTCGCCTTGTTCCCGGACATGTCCTCTTTTTGAGACATAAAATATATGTCCAGGCAGATTTTTTGAAGAGCGAAATTGGCTGGGTTTTTAGCCATTGATACTGCCACAAAGAAAAAAAATAATAATAATAGTAGTCAGAATTCAGTTTTATCATGACTGTTGAACTAGGAAGAACTATTCTTCCCAGACTTCATAAATGGCAGATTAAGAAATTCAAGTTCCCATGAAAAAGTACTTCAAGGTTGAATGTGATTAATTCCTACCATTTTACTTTCCAGTCCTGCTTTCCTAGTGTCCTGCAGTGAAGTTATTATGATCCCTTCCCATGTTCAAATGCCCTCCAGTAATTTCAACAGTGGTATTACTTTAAGTAAATTGAATGATGAGGAGTTTGTGTGGTTGAGGACAGGGAGAATACAAAACAGTGGAAAGAGGGAGAAATTCATGGAGGCAAACAAAACTTACACTTGTCAGTTTAATAACCACACATGCCAAAGGTATCTTATTGCAGGTTTTTGCAAAATATTATGCTGTCAAGGTTCATTTGGGATTTTGTGTCAAACGAAGTGGTATAGAGGTGGGCTTTTTCTGGCTACTACAATTTTTGTCTGTCTTCCACTAAAAAAGAAAAAGACATTGACAATGGAGGCAGCAGGTTCCTCAGAAACAGAAGGATTTCTTCCAGTCTACAAGACAGCATTTTTTGTGTTCCTGAGCAATGGTGGTAGACACTGTAATTAAAATTACCACCATTATAATTCCATTTATAAAGGGTGGAAATATAGATACAAGGTTATGAACAAAATTAAATACATCTGGAAAGAATGAAAAGAATCCACCTTGCATAACTGGTTTTCTGTTAATGAGAGAGGGGAAGCAGAGACCTAGGATGACTAAACCCATCTTGAGATTCATATGAAAGGCCTTAGCAATCTATCATTACAAAGATAACAATTATAAGAAGTCCCATTGATGTGTTTTGACTTATGTCATCATGTTCTGCCACTGTCACTTCACCCATCAAGTGATTATATTTCTAATCTTTGTCTACAGAACTTGTTTCAAAACAGCAAATTAAACTTGTAGTAAATTAATTACTTGTTTTTGAAACTCTTTTGAGAAAATGTGGTGTATACAGAGATCCATACTTGTTCTGTTGTTGGGCATGATGGGCAGTGGTGTGTGCACTGCTGCTGTGAAGCCAACAGCCACGAAATTCCCCGCCATCTTTTGTGATACCCAGAAGTACATTACTATATTTATTTCCATATAACCATGATGGAAAACCATTTTCCTGTCTGATGCCAGATTTATATCTGAAGGCACTTATAATAACAAGTGGGGCCAGCCTACTTTTCTTTTTCAGAAGTACAAAGTAGATGCCTTCATGTGATAGATGCTGCTTCATATTTGTTAAGACAGTTCGTCATTTCTGAGCCTGTATGTGGTTTTTAGGTTAATATTTGACGATGTGGCAAAGTTAAAATATTTTGGAGCAACCCCGACAAAAACTGCATTTATGAAGAAAATAAGAGCAGAGTTAACTAAGGGAGTGCCTGCTATTATTCGGTCCAGATTTTTTTGTCTTCCAGTTTACTATCCAAAAATGTACAGATTAAAATAAATAGAACTGTAACTTTTGCCTGTTGTTTTATGTGGGTGTGAAGTATGGTCTGACACATTGAGGGAGGTGTTTGAGAGTAGGGTGCTGAGGAATATCTTTGGGCCTAAGAGGGATGAGGAAACAAAGGATTGGAGGAATGTGCACAGTGACAAGATTCATGATCTGTACTCCTCACCATATAGTATCCAGCTTATCAAATCAAGAATAATGAGATGGGCGAGACATGTAGCTTGTGTGGGACAGAGAGAGGTGCAAACAGGGTTTTGGTGTGCAAATGCGAGGGAAAGAGACCACTTGGAAGACCCAGATGTATATGGAATAATAATATTAAAACTGGTCCTCAGGAAATCGGGGTGGAGATGTGTGGACTGAATTGCTGTGGCTCAGGAGGCTGTTGTGTATGCGGCGATGAACCTTTGGGTTCCATAAAATGTGGGGAATGTCTTAACTAGCTACAGAACTGTTAGCTTATCAAGAAAGACTTTGCTGCATGGAGTCCATAATTCAGCCAGTCAGTGAGTCAGTTTTGAGAGTGACACCTCCTGCACTGAATTTATTAGTGAAAGAGCTTCTTAAATTTCACTTTATGTATTTCACATTTGAAAGTACTCAACACTGTTTCTTCTTGTACCTTTTTTACTGTGGGTAACAATACTTTCTCGCATGCAGGGTGAACACAAAAAGTAAAAAGAAGTGTATGTTACGACAAAGGATTATGATGTGCATTTATTAAGTGATACTATATGTTAATATAGACAAAACATGTAGTCGTTGTTGCCAGCCATGTATCATACAATATTGAACTTCGCACCTATGCCAATGGCTCATCATCTCTGTACAGTTTATCATATTTCACTGAATTATTTGTTTTATCTGTCTAGCATTTTCAAGTAATAATGCACACTCCTGTAATTTCTTGATTGCAAGTCACAGTGCTTGAGGGTGACAATTTTAGTTGAAAGCTGCTGCCAGTGACTCTTGTATAATAATATCCAACAACTCTAATTAGTTCTGATATACCACTTGGTGCCACAGTCTTTTAGAATTTACAAAATATATTTTAATTGGAATCTGCAATGAGACTAAGAAATAATGTGTTTTGTAATTTATTAATATTATTAATATATTGTACACTGTTAACATGAAAACACAGTAATTTACTTTATGCATGAATCTGATTCTACAAATTTATTTACCAGTTTGCAGCTTTCAAAACTTTCAGTTTCCTCCTCATGTACTGATTGAATAGCAATGAATTCAGTGTCAACCAGTGAAATGCCACTTCCAAAGTTTGTGCAAGCATGTGATCCGTTAATAAGATAAATGTAATTCTGGTATGAATCAGACTACAGTGATTGCTATTAATTTCCTAGAAAAAACACACAGGTGTGCTTGCAGTTAATCAGCTAACCATCCACAAGGAACATTTTTCTCCTCAGAATTACAGATTTATTGTTGTTATTGAGTTCTGTTACTACTGCTGCTGCCCAATGTCTAACTTTAACAATTTTTCATTTTTGGTTTTGTAAACATTTATAGTGTTTACCTGTTATACACTATTTGCTGTTGGGATGCACTCATATGAAGAAAAAAGTTGTTGTTGTTTTTAAACCTTTTAAAACAGTAGGTTAGTTTGTGTTTTCTACTTTTCTTCATTACATATTTTTTACAATATTTATTTGGAAAGGTATTCTGATACAAATCAACAGAGCACCAAATCCCAAAAGATTTTAATATAAATAAAATGTATTTTCTTTTCATACTTTCAGTTTTCTTTGTATATGACTGGAAGGTTGAACACATGCTGCTTGATACAACTATACTGTATAGAGTGGAGTGTGCTTCATTTCTCTGGTTGTAAAACTTGATAAAACATGATGACTTGGTTAACAGTACATTTGTTTTCACTTTTTTCCTCTCTTTCTTTTACAGCGAATTAAATAAACACTTAAAATATTTTTATAAGTGTATAAACTGCAAGTTTTACAATTCTTATTGACAGTACAGCATGTCACAACTATCTTGTAGAAATATTTGACCACTGTAGTGTTTGATTGGCAGTATCTTGAAAATATATTATATGAAGAAAATTTATGGCAAGTGCTTCCAGTAATGGTCTTACTGATCTTGTCATGTTTCACCACTCCTGATTACAGAATGAAGGCAGTAAACTGCCACAATAATGGGCTAATGACTTAATATGAGCTTCAACCAACAGTGGGTGTTTCTGTGTTGTCAATATTTTCCAATTGCAAGGCATGATCTGTACAGCATTGAGAACATACTGCTGCTCTCAGTGGCAACAGCAATGCAATGTAGAACAGAATATACATGGTCTAAAATATGTGGAGAAGTGCATCATGTCTTGAAAAGGCTCCCTTGTAGAAGAAATGTCTTATGTGTTCAGTTAGACTTCTTGTATGGCTGTCCTGCTTCCTTGAACACATTCATTCACAGGTATTCTAATGGTTTTGTGCCAATCAGACCTTCATCTAGAGCTGAGGTTAAGAATGAGTAGGGCTATAACCTCCAGTCTCTCACATGCCTTCATGGTTGGCACAAGGAAAACTTCACATCAGCAAATGTTAAACTTTGACAAATCTCTTTATTTTTTTTTTATTTTTTATTATAACCAACAAGTGCACAATTATATCATAAAAGTACTGTATTGTACATGCCAGACCAGCAAAACAGTGACACCGACAAAGGAATTGTATGTGCAGCTACAAGCACATACTGATTGCGCAAGAGTATTGTACCACTGAAAAATTTTATTCTGTTTTATTGTAAAAATGACAATATTTTAACATGTTAATAAATTATAAAATTGTGATTTCAACAGCTACAATCTAAGAACTTTTATAAGAATTTAATAATTTTCCAACAAGATGCGACTTATTCAGTTTATTACATTTCTGTAGGCAGCTCTACATGTTTCGGGTGTTGACACCCATCACCAGGAGCTGGTACAACTGTAAATACAGCTTCTGGTATTGATTAACTGGATCTACTACCATCTGCTCTCGTGGTTGAGTTGGAACTGATTAATGTGTAATCATGAATCAGTTCAAACTCAACAACGAGAGCAGATTGTAGTAGATCCAGTTAATCAATACCAGAAGTTGTATTTACAGTTGTACCAGCTCCTGATGATGGGTGTCAAGACCTGAAACATGTAGAGCTGCCTACAGAAATGTAATAAACTGAATAAGTAGCATCTTGTTGGAAAATTATTAAACTTGATTCACAATGCACGGACCCATGTATATAAAAAACTTATATAAGCTTGAGGTGAAACATCTTAATGTTATAAATTGTATTTTAAACAGCTGCAATTTGAAGAACGTGTGTAACTTAGGAAGGCATTGGTTATAAACTGTCTGATGATGACACAAAAGTGTCGAAACATGTAGCAGTGTAGATTACACAGAGAGACTGTTGTTATATATGCTTTTATGATATAATTGTGCATATGTAGCTTATAATAAAAAAAATAGTAAAGATGCACGATACTTGTATTGAAATAAAAAAAAAATACATCTGTTGGTACACAACTATTATTCACTGGCATGCATAGTGATTGAGATAAGTGCTGTCCACAGTGGTTCTAAGAAATTGTCCACTTGCATGTTTTACAAAAGTAGCATACATTTTGCTTCAACATTACATTACAGAAAAATGTTATTGTTTACAATTTGTCACAACATAATATACTGGTAATGTGCTGCAATAAATTTGGCAACAATAGGAAAAGGTCATATGTTTAGTCAGAAGATCAACAGAGAGAACACATGATTTAAGAGCATACATAACTGTCCTCAAATCAACTGAACTATGAACTGCTACTGGTACCATGTTATAGAAAATATAGAACTGTACTGCCATACAGAAAGGAAAGCAGAAAGTAAAATTTGATTCTTACAATTGGCTGTAACATCACATAATATGCCATAAGCTCTTCTTAATAGTAGATACACCAAAGTGGTGAAGGCTTTAATCTGCCTACAGAAAACATCTGCACCCAGATCTGACCAGGAATTGAACTTAAAACCCAGTAATTAAGAATCTTGTTTATTATCCTAACACAGTAAATATTAAACACGGGTTTATATAACTTTTTTTTTTCTCTCAGTGCTAAGTTCCCCAGCACTCACTTATCCAGTCAGCCAGATTTGTGTTCAAAACATTAATATTCAGAGTTCAGGCATTCCCTGTGGAAGGATTCTCTTTATTTCAGGAAGAAATTTGCTATATTTTTAAGTAATGTATTTTATTGTTGTTAATATTCAAGAATACACTGAACCAAAAAGCATTCAAGTCTGAGGTGGTTTGTAGAACAAAATTCATGATTCGTGCTACACGCACACCAAATAGGCAATGAGAGTGTTCAAGGTTAACAAGTTAACAATTTCTTTTAATTTCTCAGTATATATTAATATGTATCTAAACTGTCTTAGGCCACTGTGTGAATTTATGTCTCAATATAAGTTAACATGCAGATCTTGTGCCCCTTTTGCACATAGCATGGTGTGCTACTCAGTTGTCACAGTGCAGCAATGATATCACATTTGACTTGTATGAGAAGTTACAAGTCATTTACAGGGGCAATGATCCTGCAATTTTATGATATGCCTCACCAAACTTCATTAACCCTTGGAGGCATAAGTCTCATTTCAAAGTACACGGAGCAGTTCAGTTCCTACCTGAGTCAGTACAATGCATTTCCATTACAAAGACCAATCAGTTAATGTGCTGGGGAAAATAGTCACTGCTTTTTTTTATCATATTAAACATATAAACATATTGAGTGGGCAAAATTCAAAGTTTCTGATGTTTAATTAGGTGGTATAAATAGTATTCACCATACTTTAAAGGGTTAAAATATTTTCATCCACAGGAATATTTTTATATTTGTACAGAGTGAAATGGTAAAGCCAGCAGGAATTTAGAAATTCCTGTGCCTTAATTTGATAATACTATGTGTTTTTCACAGTACAAGAAACAAGTCATTACAACGTAGACCTTTCTCATAACATGAATAGTTGTTATACATTGTACAGTATATCCAAATCAAAAACTTTGACGGTGACACACACATCCTTTATGTTAACAGATAATGATATTTAGAACATCTATTAACATAACAATTATGAACAGCAAGTATATATATATATAGATATAGATATAGGTGTATAATAAATGTGCATGTGTGTGTTTGTGTGTGTGTGTGTGTGTGTTATTGTAAGCAATGTTCGTGCATGGTGTTTTATCACTTGCTACCAGAATGCACTGAATCACTTGGACATAGTAACATGATGAGTTTATTTCTCATATCATTCAAATGTAGTTTGTCATGTTAAGTACAGAATTGTAATTAAAAGCCCTGCTGCATGGATACCTCTGCAACTGACATGAGTGTGAAAACAGGCTATGGGCTTGCCTTTTCATCAGAAGACCCAAATTCAAGGTAACATGCAGAAATTTTATTCATATGTTTGTTTAATTAAAATGCAGAACACCATATTAAAATAAGCTATGCATGTGCTTTTTCTAGAGTTATAACTTGATTACAAATTGGCAGAGTTCAGATTTCACTACGGTAGTCTCTATGATATGTGCTGGGGCAATTTCAGAGCTGTCATAACCTTCTGCTTGGGTTGTATTCAGTGCTCATAAACCATTATCTGCACTTTTACCCACACTTCTGTGATGAATGTGAAGGAAAAACAGACTAACAGGTCTGCAGTTCACCTGGATGAATTCAAGGCAGCGCATGATAAAAACTGTTCATTGTATTGTACGGTGTTATCGAGTACATTACATTTTCTTATCATCACTTCTAAATTTTAAAGAATACATTGATGGTTTAAAATGGAATTTGGATTTTAATAATCCAGTCTGAAATATTCAGTCTTGATTTCATGTATTATATCACCAGTGAATATATGCAACAGTGTATGCAGTGACAATGTGGTACAATGAAAGGGAAAGACTCTATGTTACAGAAACTCTAAAATTTAGAGTTGGATAAATGTATAATACCCTGCAGTGTAAATAAGCGTTTTCTGTAAGATGTGTAAGATTTTGAAGTTGAGTCCAGAATTTTTTAGAAAGGCATTACAATTCGTAGATTATAGTAAAATATCAGCATTTACAAATATTCTTTACAAGCACTACAGTATTTCTGGAAAGAGACATTTTTATAAACAATTTCTATAATTTTTGCCTAAATTACAGGGAAGAAAGAGTACAGTAATGTGTGACTTTCTATATCAATTTTATGTTTTTTAAATATATTTCAGAATAATAATTTTGGAGTAGATGACAGTGGAATGTAGTTACAAAAATCTTATTTCTCTGGTTGTGAATGAACAAACATTAATCTTTTAGATTGTAGTTATTAAGGCAGGGATGGCACTGATATGCCAACATTGGGCAGTATTCTTGAGCCAGTGTTACAGTGTCTGTCTTTACTGAAGAAAGGCATCTAGATAACAGCAAAGCTTGGTGCATGTTGTTAGCCTATCCACTTTAAAAACTTAGTATGTGTATTTGAACTGCTTACCACAATTTTTGTAGTTACTGATTTGGGTACTTTGTATGACATTGAACAATGCTAAGTGAAATATACTTAGCCAAGAACTTGTATGTAGCTTGCCAGACTAAGATTCTTGCAGCAGCGTACCTAATGATTAAGTATTGTGGGTTGTTCCACCATGTTGTTGTTGTTGTTGTTGTTGGATAATAGTAGTTCCATAGTTTCAAAAGATAATATTACATTTATCTTGAGGGTCAAACAATCTTCATGGACTGGAGGATGCAGTCCAAGAAGACTAATCTTGCCAATGCACCATTCAAAACGTTGGGAACTATTTGGCCAGTGACATGGCATAACATCCCAGAAAACTTGCATCTTCTATATGTATCTATCATTGGGAATTAATTGTGAAGCTATTTATTGTGTGATTTTATTATTGATACAGAAAGTCATCAACCTGTCCATATCAGTTCATTCAACGTCATCTCCTAAGTGAAATGGCATGTCATGGAATGCTTCCTCCTCTAGGTGAGTCCATAAAATGGTGCTGCATTCAATAGAAGATACAATGAACATCATCACTGTAGACACATGATATGCCATACTCATTCATATACCTGCACATGCTGTGTAAGTTTTGTTCCCTGTAATGAGCGACATTTCAACCGTATTCCATTGCACTTGATTTCTAAAGCATTTTAAATAATTCCAACAGCCTTCTGTATACATCTACAACACTTCCCATCACTATAAAACACACCGTTTCTGTTGATGTGTAAAAATGTGAAATAACATATAATATATACGTTTCTTTATTGGGGGGGGGAGTCTAATAATATTTGTAGACATGAATGATACATAACTAATAATTCCACTTGTCATGTATGTTGATACTTTTTAAGACTAACATTGAAATGGTGATTATCCATTATAAGCACTGTGGAAGCATTCAGAAATAGCTATGTGGGTCTGCATGCTATGTGTCTAGTACCATAAAGTTCCAACTAGAAGAGAACATAAATTATATAATACATTTGCAAGTGCACCTGCTCTTACAACACAAAAACTTATCTTTGCAGTAATGGACTTACAGTCTCTAGGAATAGGCATTGATAAATACTGCATTCTTTGTGCAATAAGTTCTCTGTTTACAAGATGATAACAATTTGTATATATTATGTTCCTAAGCGTATCACTTGTCACTTGCTTTTTTTTTTTTTTCATTATTTTGATCCGTTTCATTCG
>Ga0123357_10003891_pt1 | contig 17320 bp, 9 predicted proteins | sample TergutEmb28metaG_FD_89873 | JGI IMG/M metagenome (GOLD analysis project Ga0123357, IMG submission 89873) | Embiratermes neotenicus P4 segment gut microbial communities from Petit-Saut dam, French Guiana - Emb289 P4 | ecosystem: Host-associated > Arthropoda: Insects > Digestive system > Gut ... | reverse complement strand
CCTACCTACCTACCTACCTACCTACCTACCTACCTACCTACCTACCTACCTACCTACCTACCTACCTACCTACCTACCTACCTATCTACCTACCTACCTACCTGCCTGGCTATCTATCTGTCCGTCCGTCTATCTATCTGTCTGTCTGTCTGTCTATCTATCTACCTATCTATCTATCCCTCTTACTATCATATCTATCAGATTTTATATGCAAATTAGTTTCACTAGTACCTTCAGAAAGAGTGTCTGTACTCTTCCACAGTCACGACCACTCTCTTCATCAACAATTGAGTAGATCAGGTCACGGGCTGGAATTCGTTGGTATGCTGTCCTTTTGCCAGAACTTATTACCCAAATAAACACATCAGGCATTGACTGCTGAGGCTTTAAAGTAAACAATTTGCAAGTTGTCAGTAAACTATCACAAGAATGAAATAATGACAATTTATTCACAAAATAAACCTAAATAATCATGTAATGAAGCAAATTAGATACAACACCCGTAATTACTGAATAAACTTATTTACAACAAAAACACCAAGAATCATGTAGATATACTGTATGACCTTATATTAACATGTACCAGAGCATTTCAACAATGCAGAAACTTGAGTCACTGCTATAAATAAGAGTCAAAGAAGCTCTGTGTGCAGTAGAATTATCTATAGTCCCTTAAAAGAAAAACATTCAAAGACCAAAACTCTGTTTATTATGTAACAGCTATAATTATTTTTATGACCAAGGATCCTCATATTTGTGATTTTAATGTATATGTGCCTCTGAAGAAAGCATCCAAAAGTTGTCATTTCCAGAGAGATACAGTAATGCAGCATGTTGTGTGCCACTCATTTCATCAGCATGTTGCAGAACTGGATTAAAAAACCATTCAGTGACTGTTAACTGAAGGGTTTGAAGTCCCAAACCTTGCAGTGTTTGCATAACTGGACGTCATAGTTTAATGGTAACTGCCCTTAAACTGGTTTACAATTAATTTTGTATTCAGGTTCCTTATACAAGGTTTTCATGGTGGTAAAAATTAATACTGTGATCCTCTAGGTTATGACAGCATGGAATTCTGTACATGATTAGTAATGTTCTGGGGCAACCTACTACCTACACATTCATGGCTGTAATTGATTTCTGATAGTATGGGTTGTGTGATGGAAAACCTTGTAGATGTCTTTGATTACGTACAGTTATCTATCCAACTAAACTATACATTACAAACACAAGCAGGAAAGTTACATTTAACCCTGTGGCTGAGCAGCATGCTATTAAGTGTATAGAAAAGTAAACCAGGAAGTATAGTCCTGTATTTTGTCACAGCATAGAAGTTTGGATGGGCTCCAGTACTAGTGTGAATATAATTGCAAAGGGAAAACCTCCTGAACTTCTTCACAAACGGACACCAGCCGAACAGACTGTATCCAGTCACTTCACTGAGGAGCTAGCATAGCTCTTTGACTGTCAAGCTGTATTAAAAATACTCCATATGGACCTCTACTCACATCTTCAACAAGGAACTTCAGCTTCTGTAGATAGGTCTGTGCTGTCTTATATCTCTCCTTGAATGAATTCTTGGTGACAAGAGCTTTCAAGTTTCGTGCCATGCTTCCAATTTGTTCCTATTTTACAAGAAATGTGGTATTATTCTTTGCACACATCAGAGTAAAACATGAAGTAAATGAGTAATTCAGATACAGTGACATACATTTGAACTCAGTTATAATGCAACTACGGGACTGAATATTTTGTGTTGTTATAAATGAGTGCATTAAACATGGAGTATAATGTTGTGGTTAACAGCGAGAAATTAATTGGTACCACAGAACGTCTGATGTTATATGTGAGGTGCCATATAAACCAATGTCATTATAATGGGGTTTGACTGTATACTATCATGAAGAATTTGCCTAAGAAGCTTTGAAAACCAAAATCTGTATTGTTCAGTGATTACAAGTTAATGGCTTCAACTGTCCAGACAAGGTAGGAGAGGTTTCTAAAGCCAATCAGGGCAGAAGAGTTTGGTTTCTGTACATTTTTTCCCATTTGTAGTATGGGAAGCCCTAACTTTGTGTGCCACATAGCATCAATGGTCTGAATTGTTTCCATCAGTGATCAGTGCATTTTTAGTGTAAAAAATCAACTCACAATTTCTCTTTGACAGAGTTTAAGACGTTCCTTGTCAAGCTTCGTTTTCCCCATCCCAGCACCCGATCCATTTCCTTTTGTTATAGAAACAAAGCGAGCACAACTGATAGAAAGCTCTTCCAACACAGACCGCAGCATTTTCTCTGCATTTGGGTCTTCCAGCTGACTGAGAGAGTGCACCTCTGACAGGCCTTCTTCCTGGGGACAATGAATGGTCTTAAAACACCACCCTGTTTTAATACGACAAAAATTATTTGCTACACACTTATACATTACAATGAAATTAAGCCTTATGACCAACAGCAGGACCCCTCTTCTTCCAGCAAAGTTCTGAACATTATTCTGCTCTGTTCATAGTCACTGTATTCTGACAATATCAAACACATTTAATTTCACTATATCATATAGGCCTTCCAAAAAAGAGAAGGCTGAAATATTCGTAACACTTCTCGAAGTTGCTGGTTGTTTCTGTTATCTGCTACCTGAAGTGAAAACAATAAGGCATTATTACATCAGAGAAGCATTATTACACACATTTTAAAATGATAGAATTTTTTTTAATATGGTACATATTCCATACATTAATTTGTATAATGTGTATCAAGAACCTACAAAATGCACTCAATTCCACTGATGCATTTTTATTGTGATATGTTCACCTACATGTTTCGGCTGATAATCTAGCCATTTTCAGGGTGACATTTCTTTTATAAGAATACAGTGTGATCAAGTGTATGAAATTAATTCACAGTATTGGAATTCATATGACAACATTGTGAAGTAATTTAACACATGTGAACACACTTTATTCTTGTAACATAAATGTCACCCTGAAGATGGCCAGGGTACTGGCCAAAACGTGTAAGTGAAAATATCACAATAAAAATACATCAGTGGAATTAAGTGCATTTAGTTGGTTCTTGACACACATTAGACAAAACATTTATTCACAATGAAATTACTGAATTTTGCTTTGTCACATCTTTATCCAATCCAGGCACATTATAAACTATGATATATCACTCGACCACCATCAAAGTGGAACAAGGCAGTAAACAAGTGCAACAATCAATAAGAACAAGGCTTTGAGCCAGTCACATTGACTCAGCATGCTGACAACAGTTGTATTGCAGCTGAATAATAGTGTAAGTGCTACCCACATTTGCAAAATGCAAGTTTGCTGAAATTTAAACACATTTATGAAACTAACTTGATTTACTACCACATATGTGATACCAGATTGTGTACATTGCTCACCAGTTTGTCCACAATCCTGGCTATGATGTTTGAGTTGTACATGCGCCTCCTGTAGTCAGGCCATACTGAACGCACATGCATGCAGGGCTTGTTATCCCAGTAAGGCAAAAAGTGATATATGTGATCATTAGTCATTGGTTTGGCAGGTGACGTGGTGCTTTGCCATGACAGAGAACCCGTAGTTACTGTTTCTGTTGGAATATGAGATTATGACATTATTATGTCTTTTTCAGAAAAAATACACACAACTGCAAAGATAATGATGCCTCATGACATTTTTTATTAAGACAAACTTCTGGATCAAAATTATATTCTGTCTCTCTCCCTCACTAACCAACAAATGGCCACAAACCTGCTCATCTTCTGTGACATTTGCTTCACCATAGGCCTTCAACACACAGTAAACAAGCTGAACATGTCAGTATTGATGTTTTCTGCAGTAATTTGATTGAGGACTTTTTTCTTCTGGGATATAATGCCACGTCAATAAGTAAACAGTGGCTGACATTTCAAACAAACACCTTCAAAATGTTGGAAACTTGTTACCCATTGATGTGGTATCATATTTCAGAAGCACAGAGGTCACAGATGAATCTCTCTGTAATGTTGTTAACTTCCTTTTTCCTCGCGTAATGTTTAATTTCACCTTGTGAAGTATGAGACTGTCACAATGGTGACCATGAAGATTAGTGTATCAATAAAGAATGCTTAGAAAAGTCAATACAGATACAGAGAAAAGATGGGGTATGGGATGGCTCTCAGTAAACTAATAGGAACAGATAAAGAAAAGGGAACAGAGAAATTAGTCTGGGGCCTTACTTAGAGGCCATTTATATAAGCCCAGCATGCTACCGTGATACATCCTGTCCCTATACCTATTCTGGCTTTTACATATGAAGCTGATTCTTCTCCCCTGCAGACAGAGGCAGCAGAATCCTCTGAAATGTCAGTACGTATCTGTCAGATTACATGGTGTCACATTACATAAGACAGTAATCTTCAACATTGTTTTGAAAAAGTTCTTCATTTTAAGTTTTGCTCACAGTGGCACTCAAATATTTTGTCCCCAAGAGACAGCTGAATATAATTTCTTTGTATGAAATCATACCTAGATTTTCATCACTGTCTGATTCACTGAAGTCCTTTGATGTCTCATTATGACCATCCAGAGAGTTTCCTGCATTGCCAATACTGACTTCAAAGAAAAGAGGTTTATCTCCGAGTTTCTTGTCTATCATAGTGGCATCAATAATTGTAGCAAATAAAAAGAACTCTTCGTTCTTTCCGTAGGACGTCTGCAAAAAATCAATACCAAGAGTCCATTAAGTACAGCAAAATTTTCCCAGTTCCGAAGCACACGATAAATGCATACAGGGGGTGCAGAGATAAAGCTCTAGTTACTCTTATTTGATTCAGTCTACATGGTCAGTAACCTATGGGTTACATCTTTGATCCTGAACACTAAAATAAAAAATGATAAATCTATTGTTAGACTGACAGTCACCTAAAGACAGGAACAAAGTTGGCTTTCAAACTGTCATATATGTATATATATATTTATGGGTAATGAGCAAATATGGTGTAATAAATCAACCACCATTACATGCCTTTACACAACAATCAAATTAAATCAAATAAATAAAGAAAATTTGGTCTTACCTCACTGATTGGGAATGTGGGTTCCATCTCCACCTCTGATGGTGCAAAATCAATGTTGTCTGTGATTTCAGTACGGATGGCCACAAGAAGGCGGGCCCTGTAAGAGACTCCCTCTCCCAGACCTGTATTAAGGTTTGAATGCTCATCGATTAGACTGTAGTCTCTTGTTGACCCATACAGGTGGATAAATGTGGGACCAAAGGTTGGTAGAAACCCTGTGAAAATATGGGCGATTAATTACTTTGTCACATTTCTCTGAAATAAAAAATAATATTTATATTTATGTTTAAAATAATATACCATGACACTTTCATGACAATTCTTGAGTGTATGTTAAACCTTTGTTATGTCATTCAAATTTTCTGTATTCTAATCTTATGAGATTATTTGATTTAAATATCCTTTGGAAAAAAACGCATAATGAAGAGTGTCACGATTGATGCTCCTTCCCACACAATTTTTGGAGGAGGATGAGATGGGTGGGTCATGTATGGGAGAGATTAGGAATGCATACAGGGTTGTGGTGGAGAAGCCTGAGTGAAAAGACTGCTCAGAAACCTAGGCATAGGTGGAAGGATTACTGGAAAATAAATCTTCAAGAAATGGGATGGGAGGACATCGTGGATTGGGTTGATCTGGCTCAGGATAGGAACAAGTGACAAGATCTTGTAAATGCAGTAATGAACCATCACGTTGGAGACAATGTGAGGAGTTTCTTGGTTGGCTAAGAAACCATTACATTCTCAAGAAGGACTTTGCTACATGGAGATAGTAAGCAAATTAGTTAATTATTAAATGTTCTTTATGTACAACATATTATAAGGCAAGAGACCTCAGTCACTGATATAACTATCTACAAGTTGGATGCCCAGTGTTCAATTCCCAACATGAGCACAGATATTTCTATATTATGTTCCCATTTTATTCTCAATGATAGCATAATTGGTATTGCCATATTTCACTACACATTAAATGCACCTTCATATTTCAGTGTGATATTAAGAAAAAAATCCACGTATATTAAAAGCATTTAATTTCTATGTACAAACAATAATTTAGGCCCATATGCACTGCTTCCAAAGCCTGAAAGGAATTAGCAGGTACAAAATCTGATACAAACAGGCAGAGTGATGGGAAGTCATCAAATTAAGCAAAATTGAAAAGGCATTATTCATGTCATGTGACCTGCAGCATGATCTCACAGCCATACAAAGCAATAGAAACTGCCTGTCACAGAAGATCATCACGTGGATGAAGACAGCATTATGTACACAGACTTGTTGCAGGCGTGGTATGCAAGATTGCTTTAACTACCTGAAGATTTATATGAAGACAGTATACATTCATCCCTATATTCTGGAGTACATATTTCTCTTTTACAGGTGAGTCAAGAGGACACTAATATTTCTGACTACATTAAGAAATTAAATTGTGCAACCAAATCTTTTGGAACAGAAGAGGGAGGTATTGTAAGTTACACAATTAAATAAAGCAATGTGTTTCTGAATAATTTTTCAATCTTTATTATCTTACAACTGAAGCTGTATGTGCCATCAACTTTAGAGCTACAAAAATTGATGATGGACTTATTTCAGCAAGCCTTCTTTCACACACATGCACATACACTTTTCTGCATGCTCTGACATTGCTCTCTCTTAACCCAGGACCAAACACCACACTACTGCAGTGCCACAGTTCTGTGTAACAGAACTACCGCAATGCTACAGTTCTGAGTGATGGAACTTCCATACTGGTATAGTTCTGTGTGAGAAAACTATTATGCCTATAATTTCATGAGAGGAAACTATGACACTGCTATAGTTCTGTGTGGAAAAACTACAACACTACTGTTGTGTGTGACAGAACTACCACATTGCTACATTTCTGTGTGTGGGAATTACCACAGTGCAACAGCTCTGTTATGGAACTACCACATAGTGACAGTTCAAGGGAACTACTACATTGCTACAGTTCTGTGTGTTGGAACAAAATTTATACATTTCTGTTTGATGGAACTAGCACATTGCTACTCTTCTCTGTGCAGAAACTACCTGAGGAGGCTCACCCTTCTCTCCATCATTCGAAATATTCTTCAGGTCAATGAAGTGTGTCCCAATGACAGTGTTATTGACAGGGTCATTGTCACGGAGCTGCAGCTTGATGCGTTGACAAAGTGGAGGGAACATCTCTGTGAACACCAGCTGTTCATTCCACACAGGAACATAACTATTCTTCTTGACACTTGTCTTGCCCTTGGAGGAAGTACAACAATTTTCACTGAGATGTCTCCACAACAAACAGGCTATTCACTCACAAATACCTGCTGTCATTAATAGATAATTTGCTTTTAAGTCAACATCCTGGTAGAATATATAGACATAGTCTCCAAGTTAAGTTTTCTCTGTATATACTTTATGAAAAAAAATTCATAAAACTCTGATGTTATACTTGGAGAGAATTAACAGAATATGAAGATATAATACTAAAAAATTTTCAATTTTGGACTACAAAACTACAGAGGTATTATGTCTTCTTCTATAAAATACAACAAAAATTCAACCGTAACTTACGGTAAGACCAGCAAAGGAGATCTGCACATATGGATTGACTAGATCCTTCATCTCACCAGTAAATGCTTTCTTCACATTGGCAACAATGGAAGAGTTCATTTTTGGCAGTCCATCTGCCCGATACACTCTTACAATGAAACGAGCACGTTGCCGCTCCACTGGTACTCCATCTGGCAAAAGCAGGTTTCTGAAATACAGTATCATATGTCAGATAGAATGGCATTAACAACAACGACAATGATGGTGACTGTGATGATGAAGATGACGACAACGACGATGACAACGACAACGACGATGATGACAACGACGATGACAACAACAACAACAACAACAACACAGTCAAGGTCCATATGTAAACTATTGTACCAACATGAGAATAACCAAAGTAATTTTAGCTTAACATTTTAAATTGTCTATAAAAATAAATGTACAATATTTCAGAACTTGGTTCTGTTTCTGTCTGTGGGGAAGAAGGACAGCACATCTACTGTGTGGGGTATGGCAAACAAAGCAAAGTTGGTCCAAAGAATATATTCTCACGAAAGTCTAGTGATAACAAGGTATTTATCTAATGAGCTACATACAGTAGGTACCCTTTTCTTCTACCTGCAGCACGGACTGATCCAGGCTAAGAAACATAGTTTTTCTATACAGACAATTGACATTGGCCAAAGTAAATACTCAAATAAAAGTGCCTACAAAAAGTCACAGAATGAGGACAATGGGGCAGATTTCACTGTGCTAAGGGCAAAGAATCCTTACAGATACACAGTTGCACAGGACAAAGCAGTCAGCACATGATGCCTACACTTCTTTCAAGACATCTTTGGAATAGACAATTATAAGAACAGTAGGTGTGCCAAGTGAGAAACCTGATTCACATTGTGCAAACAGTTGCAGGGAACAAGTTCTGAGCTTCTGAATGGCACTTAATGCAAATGACCACCAATCGCTACAGTAATTATAATAAAATATTTCGAATAGATTACTCTCACATATATCTTATTACTTTGCTGATTTTCTGACTGTCCACTGTTCTGCTGAAAGTAAAGGACAGATAAATCTCCCAGGCTTGGCTGGCAAGCGTTTGTTATGCTTACTCTGTAGAAATTATGAATGAAATATACAGCCTTGAAACTCAAATTTATTCTTCTTTGTGGGGAAACTAATTTTAAAATTAAAGTAAGAAACACCTTCCATACTTATGTAGATGATGAAGCACCACTTCGTGTAGGAAACACTGGGGTAACAAGGCACAGACTCTAGAAGGACAAATTTAAATCAGGAAAACACCAAAAAAACAAAATTCTGCAGTTGGACAAATTTCCCACCTCTCTTCCCCCACAGAACAACCGAACATCATTTTTATCATTTCCCTCACAAAGCACCCACACAACAGGTTTCTACACTTGTTCATATAAAACACCCAAACAACACATTGTCTACACCTCCCCCATAAAACACTCTAACAACACATCCCATCTCTTCTCCCATAACACATAAAAAACATTGCTTTTAAACTTCCTTACTCTGAGTGAAGCAACAGTCCACTCCAGAAGAGAAGTCTGAACAGTAATGCAATTTTTAACTGCAATCCATTTCCATGTATCCCTAATTCATTGTATCCTGACATTTTAAGCCCAGTTAACTTACATGTAGTTATATATCCAATGTTTTAAAACAGACAACACAGAAAAAAAGAGGTATTGTAATTTTATTATGTCCTATGTCAATAAGCAAGAAAAAGTGTGTTAAGTTTTCTTTTTTATCTAACAAACGTTATTTCAATACAGGTCAGCCGTGACTCATATACAGCAAATCTACAGAGTAACAATACCAAAACACACACACACACAAACAGTCTCACTTCATTGATTAGTTTTCATGCTTTTTTTCTTTCTTTTTTCTCTTTTCCCTCCTCAAAGTGATGACAGCATGTTGTGATGGATTGGTTTATTGATATTTCAGAAAATGTGGCTTCCTCGAGACATGACTAAACAGCAACCTGACTTGCTGTCAGGACAAGCTCACAAATCGGAATGGCTCTTGTCCCAATGCCTTATGGCTAGCAATTATAAATACTAGCAACAAGCCACAGTTTAGTCAATCTGTCTTGAAGATCAAGAACTCAAAATCTTGAAGATGTACATGAAATTTCTGTTCTTAGTATAACTGTTAAGAGATAATAGAGAAGCTCCTTTTTTTTTATATTCTGAACCAAATAAAATCAGATCAAAATGGCATATAATTTTAAGTGAAATAATAAGTGAAGAGCAGAGCATGGAATCAACTAATATTTTAATCAGAAATTACCTGGTAAGAACAGAGAAAGCAAAGGTTTTAATATGTTAGTGTATAAACACTGAAGTGAACAACTACAACATAATAAGTTTCAGCAGATACTCACGCTTCAATATCATCTTCATCCTTTTCACTTTTAGGTGGAACTTTGACTGAATCACCTTTACCAATCACACTGATGTCACATTTCAGATAGCCTTTTGGCCCCCCTGCAATATCATCGGGGTCAGTCAGGAGAGCCCATTTATGGTAGAACTGATGATCTGTAATGATATATGTATATTAACTAGGAGTAAACCAATATAGTGCAATCACTCTACTTATACTTTGTTTAATAATGGTTTCAGTACTAGCTCAGTCATTTTATGTCAAATCGTAGAATGATCAATGGATAAAACAATGGAAAGAACAAAGAAGGAAGCAGTCACAGCTTGTTGCATGGTTCAGTTGGTACTATCCTGGCATTTGCCTTGAAGGACTGAAAGAACCCACAAAGCTTCAGGTTTGTCAATTTCCTGGCTGAGATTGGAAATGGTTACCTCTCAAATATGTCACAAGCATTATCACCTGGGCTTTCTTGTTTGGTCCCTAATTACAGTTTCAGTGACAAGGTATGTAACTTTAAAGAAAATATGATTGTCACAACTGATTTAACTGCTCAATGACTCTGTCTGAATCTGCCTGATACACACTAGGTTATCCATCACTCCAATATTAAGCTGCAGTTTTTGTAAATTTAACGGTCACCAAATCCAGTTTGACATGTTCAGAATTGTGAACTTTTCACATTTTGACACGTCCTGTAGTGTGCTACTTAACCATACAAGGTAACTATTTTAAATGCCATATATTTATACTGACTGGAATATTAATGACAATTATAAATTCTACCTAAAATAATTTTATCTTCAATATGTGCCAAGTACATACTCCACACAAATGGCAATCACCAATCAATAGTCACTTCTCTTTAAAGAGTTAATTTTTTCAACACAAAGAGTTCTCTAATGTAAATTGCAATGTTTGACAAAAAAGTGTACATTCAGGAAAATGCAAGTAAAAAAATTCTTAATTTGTTTGAGATATGTTTATGCCTTAGATTTAGAAAGTGCATCAATTTATTAGTTTCATTCACTAACCATTAACTGATAACAATTTTCTGTACACCCATATCTACTTACATCTATTTTAGTGCATATATTGTATGTAATTACAGTACTGGTATATTTTTGTTATACCATAGTTACATACATCCTCAAACATGACAAGCCTGTGAGATGGCTACCTTTACATAGACATACTTCTTAGACAATTTAAAGTATTCCGTAAGCAATCTTGGAATAGCATACAGGCTATCTGACCTTCCGGCATCTCCAGTAGCTGAAGCTACTATTTGAATTACACAACTGAAACTACAAACACAAACAAAATATACATTTTTGGAGTATAAGTACAGCTGTATTGCATAAAAAATACTCTATAAAATAACAGGTGTAACAGTGAACACCTAAGTATCATGGTGACCTTGAAACTGCAATTTACTGACTCCTGTTAAACTCTGTTACACACAGTCATGCTGTGCAAACACTGCAGCAGAAGAAAAGCAAACAAACAATTGCAAACAGAATGCAGCAGCCAGTGCAGACACAGACTGGGTGAGACACACAAAATAAGAGTGGACATTATATGACAATTAGCTTAGAAAATGTAATACCATCATTTAAATAATTTCAGTAGACACAGTTATCCACTATTTTATGGAGTGCTTACATAACAGTGGGAAGGATTTTTCTGATTACTAAGAACAGTGAATCAGATAAAACTGAAACGTCTCACATTCAGTACAGTTAATAGTAATGAAAATCCTCCTTTGGACAGCACTCTTAATGGTAATGGCAACAGTTCTTTCACAGTAAAAATAGTTAGATTCTTTATCATATAATGACGTTAAAATAAATCAGATCAAATAGTAATTTGTTTTATTAATCCGTATGCAGCTCAACAGTGGTTTTCCATCAACTTTAGGGAAAGTCAGACTTGCCTAAGATAGGGATTAAAGTAAAAAATGCATACAAGGGACAACTACTTACAAAACTATAGTGGTTCTAAGTGATCAGGCTGCAAGGAGATTGTACAGCAACCTGCATAGTTAGACTATGTATGGTGACATAGCACTGCTTATTAGGTTTGTCTATTGAATGTCAGACACAGCATATACGTCAGCTATACAACTGTGCCAAGATAAGACTAAAGATTCAATTATAGAATACCATGTTACTTTTTATTATATCTTTAAACATTTTTTACATGAGGTGCATAAAATTTATAAGATGAAGTTAAATCAGTGTGTCTGCACTTCATATCACGGAAAGTAATGAATGAATTCAGTTACATTCAACATTTGTTTACACATTAAAACATACCAAGTAAGTTTACATTTATGTGAGGTTTTAGATTTTCAGGGTCACGATTATTCCTACTGTAATGTTCTGTATTATGATACTGTGAAATCTAGTCAGTGGATATTAACCTTTAGGAGGAACATGCTGCCTCCATTGTCACAATAGGTGAGCTTGTGTTTCTCTATAATGTTGGTACCCACCTAACAGAGAACATGGAGTCATTACCCAGAGGAGAATAAAATTAAGTTTAAATTTGGTTCAAGTCAATTACACACAACCACCCCTCTTTACATGAAGCTGTAATCAAACTTCACCAATTTTCTAACAACATGGCCCATCATAATAGAAGTTGCAACATGATACATAACACAGATTTCATTAATGTCTACAAACTGTATATTAAAATATTCTTATGAGATAATACTTCATGAAACAAAAGGAAAAATAATTTTTGACTTCACATTGTAAATTTTGACAGCAGATATACTCTGCAAAAAGTGCAGTCAGGTATGCAATATTACAAAAAAATTTCTTCTGAATGCATACACTCTAAACAGTAGCACGCTTTTTTATTTGCCGTTTTCAGGTGTCCTGCTCATCCTATGTATCCATCCATCCATCCATTTGCATGTATATACCAACTTGAGAAGGACTCAACAGACCACAATGAAATTTAGTACTGGGAAAATTTTCGAGAAATAATTGAGCCATTTCAATTTTTGCCAATCTCAGACAAACACAAAACAAAATTTAAGTGAAGATCTACATTCATATCTGTACACACTTTAAACTTGCAAAGACATACTATCCAAAATAAAAAGACAGCCCTACATTGGCCCAGCCATCATCCCATGAGAAAAACAAACAAATTTTAACTGTTTTCTAGTTACAATGAAAAGAAAATGTTTGTTTCTTTGCTTTAATGTGGTGCTGCATTAAAATATGACTGAAGACTTACTATTCACTGTTATTACATACCCCTGATTTATTAAGTTTTCTTTGTATTGTAACAACAATGATCAACTTAAAGTCTATTGCTTTCATAAACAGAAGCTTTAAACTGTGTGTTGTGTAAAAAAAAAAAATACAAATATAGTTTTAAATATTTACATTTATCACTATTTCATACACAATAATTTAGAGGTATTAACAAAGGAAACAGGCCACAACCATTATTTTATGTATAAAATACCTGCCATGTTATGTTCTGATGACACGAACGATTTCAAAGTCATGTGATAAAATATAACTTATACTTTTCTTGAACAAAAAATTTCCTAATTGAAATCTGACACCAACACCACTTTCAAAGGATAACAGAGTTCCTAAAGCCTTTCAGTGGCAGAAGAGTGTAAAATATTTTCCAGTTAATGAATTATCTACCTTCTGTCTTCTGTCCATCCAAAGAGGAAACGCAATGGTTTCTACAGTTTGAGAAACCATTTTATTATTTGAAATGAACAAAGGAGAGAAGTTATACAAAGACTCTGAAAGTGGTTGACACACTAGTATTCAACAGTTCAGATAACTTTTATCTTTGTTTGTAGGATGAATAAGACTTCCTCAATGGAATGCAATTGGGAATAGCCAGGAAAAACCAGACAAGTTAAAGAATTAATTGGTATAATATTAGTTAAGAAATTGCTGAGGATTGCTGTGCAAGTTAAAATCTACCTTAATAATGGCTTGCAATCTGCTCTTGGTTCCCACAAGAGGTTTTCCACCTCTTTATTTAAATCAAGAAAAACTGCCAACATACAACACAAACAAGTTTTGTTTTGTAGCATTGGAACGCTTTTTGGGATTTGGCAACATAGGGAGTGGAAGTTTCCTGATAATGTGTCAAACATTGCAGTTGCTGTCCTCAAGGTGAATCAGATTTCTTCCCCTAGGAGCTGTCTTGTATTTCTTGTAGTGGGTGAGAGCCAGAATGGAGAGGGGAAGAAAGTGATAAAGTGATGATAACCAATAAGCGACCCTCACAGTGGTCATTAAGAGATGTGATGAAAAGATTTTTCTGGAAAAGTAGGGGTCATGATAAGAGGTAAAGGACATATCTGACATTTGCCAAAACATGGGTAAGTTCTTATTCCACTGCACAGCCTAATACAGAAAGCATATTCTGTACATTCAGCACCAACCAAACAAACCTAGAACTATGACTTGCTGTGGTAACCTATTCACTGTCAATTGGAAGATATTTCAAGCTTCTTTTCTGCCATATATGGTCCACTTTTGACATAGCTTAGCTTTCCTGCCCTGTCACATTTGATAAGAAAATATATTTCATGCCAGGTTTCCATATGTTTGTAGGAAGGAAACGTGCCACTTTAATACTACATTGAAATATATTTAAGCAAGAATCATTTTGCCATGAAGAGGCTGACTCAAGGAGGTTTAAGAAACAGAATTTATTTTTAATTTTACATAAAAAATTAAAATATTATTGTCTTGGTCTTCATCTTTCTAGAATAAAAAGTTTACTTTCAAAAGAAGCAGCACCATAACATCTTCTTGTCTTTCTGTACAATCTCCTCAAAGGATGGAATGCCATTAATTATTTACAGCATCCATGGGGTTGTGTGTGGTTTGCCAAGGGTTGAAAGAACTAACTAGTGTGGTTAATGACTATGGCAGGCATGACACACACTGCCAGCACTCTGACACAGGTACATGTGTGCGCATATATAACATACAGCATTGCACTCATTGCTGTGAGCGAAGAGTGGCACATTAAGCGGTTGCAGCAGAGTCTCTTGGAGATCTCCACCAGTAACAGCGATACCCTACTGTTGTTTGTTGCATATCTGCTTACAGTAACTAAAACTAAATTAAATCACTAATAGCAGAAACCTGAGCTCAATGTGCTAACACCAAATCTTGCAATAGGACATGATCCTCAGCTACTTTCAGTCACTGTCCATGCTCAAAGCATGCTTCCCTAATGTCCACATCATGTTATTCTCACACCTTCTTTTTATTTTATTTTTCAAGAGCTGCCTTACTAAAATTTTATAAACATTCCTTTTCTCCTTTTATTGATATTCCTAGCACACAGGAATCGGCTTGACATCAAAATCCTAAACTGCTCCTTTCCTCATTTTCTTAATTGCAGATATTCTCCTGAGCACTTTATTCTTAAGTACAACACACTTAAAATTTAATCTTTCTGAGAGATATAATGCTTAATTCAAATCCTTACAAAACAGCCAGCAATTTTATTGTTTTCCTATCATAATTTTTAGCCTTTGTAAAGTAGAAAGGATCATAAATTTCTAAATTAAATGCTAATATACAGGGATGTTTAAAAAAATAAGTATAACCCTCTGTTGCTGGAAACATTATTCTGACATCAGTGCATACTTGGCAAAGTGACATTTCAGCATATATCTCACCGCAGCACCAAGGCTTGTATCCCAGTGTAAAACAATTGTTTTCAATTGTCTGTAGTCAGGAGGGTAAAGTTTGCTGCAGTTTAGGTTAAACATATGTCCCACCATGGCACCAAAACTAGCATCCTGGCATAGTGGAAATCTGTGTCACATGTCTGTAGCCAGGACATGACAGCTTGTTTCACATCAGTGTCTGCTGCAAACTGCTTGTCAACCAGATGCCTTTTAAGGGGTCCAAAAACATGAAATCACTGGACCACATACTTCTAACCAGACTGTGATAGTTACAGCACTATGGCTGGAAGGTAAAGAACCACCCTCCCTACAAATATGATATAATGCACAGTGATTTCCATCTGTTTGTACTTGCCAAGAAGCATCTGGATTGCAACAGACACTGACAAGATATGAGTTGCCAACTCCTGGTCACAGACATGTTACACTGATCTCTTCCATGCCAGGTTAAAAACCTTTTTGCTACGTTGTGAAAAATGCTTAAATTTCAATGGTGAACATAAGGAGGCCTGATTGATACCATCTGCTACACATGCGCCATGTATACATGAAAGCCAGATTAAAGTTTTCAGAATCACAGTGTTTGTCACCTTATTATTTTCACATTCCTTTGTAGATTTTCAAATTTATTCTTTTGATTTTATCATGAGTCTCATTTCCATATTTCAGTGTGGACACCAGTTACTTTTTTTGCAACAACTGCAAGAGTATTCAAAATTTCAACCTGAGAATATAAAAGCACTGTTGTAGAGAGATATGTTTACAAGTGAGAGGAACACAAACAACAGTGGATGCTGCTGTCAGTGACTGATGCATCACCAAGGGAACTCTACTGCTGCAAGACGCAGTACGCAGCACACACTTTGGTCTCTAGGACAGTGAGTGTAGGGACTATACTTTCACTATACCTGGCTGAGCCCACACTGTTGCCACATCTAACTTAAAGCTGCCCAACATTTTGTTTGATCTGAGAAAGTTTCTTGATTGCAGAACCTGTGATGGTCGGAAAGAAATTTTACAGAAAGAAAAGAGTAACATACATGATTAACATTGAGCAGTAACACAGAAACAAATTAAAATTTCTGAGAAGTGCACATATTCCTGAGACAGAAGAACAAGAAAAACAACATCTAGAATGGTTCAAAGACAAAGCATTTATAAGAGTTCTACAAATGCTGATGTCCCCTTTTATCACTGTGTTGATGTTATTGTAGCAGTATTATGTCACAATGGTCAAACAAATTGATTAATTTGTCTTCTGCATCAAATATTTATTTTTCTTACTCCATGTATTAACTGTTACTGCTAGGCTGTGCTAAGGTGGATTGTTCCTGATTTTTTATAATGGAGGTGTGGATTCAGTCCCTGTTCAATTTGGGTGGGATATGTGTTGAATAGAGTGGTAATGATGCAACTTTCTCATAGTACTTCAGTTTTCCCCTGCAGATCATTCCACCAGAGTTTCTTACACATGTGGGAGCACCCACATAGCCACCTTCCAATCCACCGCTAAACATCACAGCACGTAGCCAGTTTCGGAGCACCCACATAACCACTTTCCTACTCACCGCTT
>Ga0123357_10003889_pt1 | contig 17324 bp, 7 predicted proteins | sample TergutEmb28metaG_FD_89873 | JGI IMG/M metagenome (GOLD analysis project Ga0123357, IMG submission 89873) | Embiratermes neotenicus P4 segment gut microbial communities from Petit-Saut dam, French Guiana - Emb289 P4 | ecosystem: Host-associated > Arthropoda: Insects > Digestive system > Gut ... | reverse complement strand
TTTTATTTACGTTTATTTCCGCTTGGGGTCAAATGGACCCCATAGTACCTTCCATGTAATATAGATAATTGTCTGCAAAATGCAGAAAACGCAGTATGTGTAAAAATCTGTCACGTGTCATGTGCTCGCCGTAAAAATAGTCTACCATTTAGAGTTATAAGCAAAGCTAGAACGCATTAGTCAGCTGGGGAAAAATGCGAAGTTGCTTTGCGTCAAACATAGAGATCGCGGTATTGTGAGGGGTTTAGGGGGTAGAGGGGGATCATTCTGGGCACACAGAGGAGAACACTGACCTTCAAGAGTCCTGCAGTATAACAAACTTATGCAGTGGTATCGTATAGGAGTAAACAAAATTCCTCCCACCATCGACGCACTGTTTGCGACGTCTTTACAAGTTGTTCGGTCTCACTGCGCGACGTGTTTAGAAACCGCTCGGTGGCAAAGGGATCATGGCAAGACGACGGGGATTGTCGTGCAACAACGTTCTGGCGTGTTTAGATGTGTTAAAGTGACGTCGATACTGAACATGAGGGCGATATTGAAGATAGTTTGAGCTGGGATGAAAGCGACCCCGAGTCCAAAGAAATGTCAGATTCCTACAGTGAAATAAGTGCAAGTGAATCAGATTCGGAAGAGAAGCAAAATGTTGACAGTGGTGAAATTCTTCGAAAAGATGGATATGTGTGGTCGCAGAAGCCAAAAGCTGTCAGAAGAACACAAATGCGCAATATTATCAAAGAGAAACCAGGACCTAAAGGGAATGGATGTCAAGCAGACACACACTTAAATTAATTTGAGTTATTTTTCGATGAAGCCATGATAAAAGAGATTGTGACATGGACTAACCAGAAGATTGAGAATGTGAAAACCAGTTACACAAGCGAATCTAAATTTATGTACAATACAAGTGTGACAGAAATTCGCGAACTCATAGGCATCCTGCTGTTTTTGGGCACTACAAAGAGCTCCAAAGAAAGTACTGCAAGCATTTTGGCGAAAGATGGTGCTGGACACACACAAACACACACACAAACACACACATACCTACCTACCTACCTACTTACCCACCCACACACCCACCCAACCACCTACCTACCCACACACCCAACTACCCACCTACCTACCTACCTACCAATCTATCTACCTACCCAACTACCTACCCACCAAACTAGCTAAGTGCCTGCCTACCTACCTAACTACATTCCCACCTACCTATCCACCTACCTACCTACATACCCACCTACATACCCACCTAACTACACACTTACCTACCCACATAACTACACACCTAACCACCTACCTAACCAATTACCTACCCACCCACCCACCTACCTAACTACATACTCAAATACCTACCCACCTAACTACCTACCCACCCACCCACCTACATAATTACATACCCACCCACCTACCTACCCACTCAACTACCTACCTACACACCTACCCAACTAACTATCTACATACCCACCTACTTACCCACCTACCTACCAACCTACCTACTACCTACATAACCACCTACCTACCCAACCACCTACATACCTAACCACCTACCTACCCACCCACCTACATACCTACCTACCTACACACCTACCCACATACTTACCTATCCACATACCCACCTACATACCCACCTAACTACCTAAACACCTACCCACCTACCTACTTTCCTACCTACATACCCATCTACATATCCACCTACACACCCACCCAACTGCCTACCTACCTACCTACATTCCCACCAACATACCCACCTACCTACACACATACCTACCTACCTACCGACCTACCTAACTACATACCAACCTAATTAACCACCTAACTACCCACGTACCTACCCACCTACCTACCTACCCACCTACCTATTTATCTAATCACCTACAACAATTATTTACCTACCTACCTACATAACCACTTACCTACCCACAGACACACACATTTACCCACCTACCTACCCAACTACCTTCCCACATGACCTATCTATCTACATATCCACCTACGTACCCACCTACCTACCCACTTACCCACCTACCTACCCACCTACCTACCTACCTACATATCCACCTACCTACGCACCTAACTACCTACCCACCTACATAACCTCCTAATTACCCAACTACCTACCCACATAATTACTTACCTACCTACCTAACCACCTACCTAACCACCTACCTAACCACCTACCTACCAACCTACCTACCTACCCACCCACCTACCCACCCATCCACCTACGTACCTACCTACTAAACTACCTATCTTCCTACCACCTACCTAACAACCTAACTACATACCCATCAAACTACCCACCAACATACCCACACAACTACCCACCTACCTACCCACCTACCCACCCACCTACCTACCTACCTACCCACTTACCTACCTAACTACCTACATCCCCACCTACCTACCCAACTAAATACCCACTCACCTACCCACCCACCAAACTACCTAAATGCATACCCTCCTACTTACCCACGTAACTAACGACTAACCCACATACCAACCCACCTACCCAAATACATACCCACCTACCTACCGACATACCTACCCACGTACCTACCCACCTACATATCAACATACCTACCCACCTAACTACCTACCTACCTTCCTAACTACCTACCTACCTTCCTACCTACTTACATACCTACTTACCGTCCTACATACCTACCTACCTACCCACCTACCTACCTACATACCCACCTACAAACCTAACCACACACCCACCTACCTACATACCTAATTACATACTCCCCTACGAACCCAACTATTTACCTACCTACTTACCTACCTACCCACCTACCTACCCACCTATCTACACACCCACACGCATACGTACCTACCTACCTAATTACCTACGCACCTTACCACCTACATACAAACCTACCTACCCACCAACCTATCCAACCACCTACCTACCCACCGACCTACCTACCCACCCACCTACCTACCTACCTACCTACCTACCTACACACCCACCCACACACACACGTACCTTCCTAACTACCCAACTACCTACGTATCCACCCACCTACCTACCCACTCACCGAAACACCTACCCACTCACCCACATACCTACGTACCTACCTACCTACATACCCACCTACTTACCCACCTACCTACCCTCCAACCTACCTTCATACCTACCTATATAACCAACTATCCACCTACCTACTTACCTACATACCCAAATACCTACCCACTTAACTACCTACCTACTCACCAACCTACCTAACTACCCACCTACATATCCACCTATTTACCCAGATCCCTACCTAACCACTTAACTTCCCACCTACCTATCTACGTACCCATCTAAATACCCAACTACCCACGTACTTACCTACCTACATTTCTACCTATCTACCCAACAACCTACCTACCTACCTACACAACTACCTACCTACCCACCTACTACCAAACCACCTACATACACACCTACCTACCTACCAACCTACCTACCTAATTACACACATGCATACCTACATACCCAACTACATACCAAACTACCATCCATCCCACCCACCTATCCACCAACCTACCTACCCACGTACCTACATACATAACTACCTACCTTCCTACCTACCGAACTACCTACCTACATACCCACCTACCTAACCACGTACTTACCTACCTACGTACCTAGCTAATTACCTACATACCCACCTACCTAAATACCCACCTACGTACCTACCTACATACCCACCCAGCTACCCAACTACCTAACTAACCACCTACCCACCTACATACCTACTTACCTACCTACCTACATACCCACATAAATACCCACCTACCTACCCACCTACCTAACTACATACCTACCTACATACCTACCTACCTACCCACCTACCTACCTACATACCCACCTACGTACCCACCTACCTATCCACCTACATACCCACCTACGTATCCACGCACCCACCTACCTACATAACTACATACACACGTACCTACCCACATACCTAAATACCTACCCACATAACCACCCACCTACCCAACTACATACACACCTAACTAAGGACATACATACCCACGTACCTACCCAACTACGTACCAACCTACTACCCACCTAACTACCCACCTATCCACCCACCTACCCAACTACATATCTACCTATCCACCTACATACTTACCTACCTACCTAAATACCTACCCACCTTCCTACCTACATACCCACCTACCTACCCACACACCCACCCACCTAACTACTTACCTAACTACCTAACTATATACCCACCTACGTACCCAAATATCTACCTACCTACCTACGCAACTACCTACCCACCTACCCACCCACGTACCTAGCCACCCACACACACACCTACCTACCTACCTACATACCTACGCACCTAACCACCTACCTACAAACCTACCTACCAACCAAACTATCCACCACCTACCTACCCACCGACCTACCTACCCACCCACCCACCTACCTATATACCCACCCACCCACATAACTACCTACCTAACTACCCAACAACCTACGTACCCACCCATCTACCTACCATGCCACCGAACCACCTACCCACACACCAACCTACCCAAGTACCTACGTACTTACCTACCAACATTCCCACCTACTTACCCACCTACCTACGTACCTACCTACCTACAAACCCACCTACATGCCCACCTAACTACTCACCCACCTAACTACATACCTACCTACATACCCACCTACACTCCTAGCTACATACCTACATACCCACCCACTTACCCACTTAACTACCTACCTACCCACCCACCTAACAACCTACCCACCTACATATCCACCTACCTACCCACGTACCTACCTAACCACCTACCTTCCCACCTACCAACCTACCAACGTACACACCTAACTACCCACCTACCCACGTATCTACCAACCTACCTACATTCCCACTTATCTACCCAACAAACTACCTACCTACATACGCACCTACCTACACACCTACCTAACAACCCACCTCCCTACAAACCTACCTACCCACCTACCCACAAATATACCTACATACCCACCTACCTACCCACCTACCTACCCACATACCTTCCTTCGTACCCACGTATCCACCAACCTACCTCTCCAAGTACCTACATACATTCCCACCTACCATCCTACCTACATAACTACCTACCTACCTACCCACCCACCTACCTACCTACCCACCCACACACGTACCTACTTACCTACCTACCTAGCTACCTACATACCGACCTACATACCTACCTACCTACTTATATACCCACCTACCTACCTACCTACATACCCAACTACCTACCCACCTACCCACCTATCTAACTACCTACATACCCACCTAACTAATCAACTACCTACCCACCTAACTAATCAACTACCTACCCACCTAACTAACCACCTACCTACAAACCTACCTACGTACCTACCTACCTACCTACATACCCACCTTCCTAACCACCTACCCAAATAATTACCCACCTACCTACACACCTACCTAACGACCTACCTAACTACCCAACCACATACCTAGCTACATACCTACTTAACTACATACCCACCTACTAACCTACTCACATACCTAATTACCTACCTACCTACCTATCTACACACCCACATACCGACACACACACCTACCCACCCACCTACCCACCCACATACCTTCCAACCTATCTACATACCCAATTAACTACACACCTACCTACCCACCTACATACCTACCTACATACACACATACATACCCAAACACACACCTACCTATCTACCTACCCACATACCTACCTACCTACATACACACCTACATACCCATCTACCTACCCATAAACCCACCTACCTTCCAAACCACGTAACCACCCAACAACCCACCTACCTACTACCTACCTACATACACACATACTTACCCATATACCTTCCCACCTACCCACCTAATAACCCACCCAAATATCCACCTACCTAACGACCTACCTTCCTATCTACATACCCACCTACATACCCAACTACATACCCAACTACATATCCACATACCTAACCACCTACATACCAACCTACCCACCAACCTACCCACCTACCTACCTACCTACCTACCTACCTGCATACCACCTCCCTAACCACGTACCCACCTATCTACCCACCGACCTACCCACCTACCTTCCTACCTACCTAACTACATTTCCACATACCTGCCAACCTACCTAACCACTCACACACGCAAACCCCTACCCACCTACCTACCTACATACCCACCTACATAACCACCTACATACGCACCTACCTACACACCCACCCACCTACCCACCCACCTACCCACCCAACTACCCACTTATTTTCCTGCCTTCTTACCGACATACGTACGCGCATACTTACCCACCCACTTACCTAGCTATATAACAAACTACATAACCACCCACCTACCCACATACCTACATAACCATCTACCTACCCACTTACGTACCCACCCACACACCCACCTACTTATCTACCTAGCCACCTACCCACCTACCCACCTACCTAATTAGCTACATACATACCCACCTACCTACCCATCTACCAACCCACCTACCTACCCACCAACCTACCTACATACACACCTATCTACTTACCTACCTACCTTGCTACCCACCTACCTATTTAAATACACATCTACCCACCCACATACCCACATAATTCCCTACCTATCAATATACCCAACTACCTAACCACATACTTACCCACCTACCTACCAACCCACCTACTTTCCCTCCAACCTACCTGCATACACACCTACCTACCTACCTTCCTACCCACCCACCTATCTAAATACACATCTACCCACCGACATAATTCCCTACCTACCTACATACCCAACTACCTAATCACATACATACCCACCTACCTACCAACCCACCTACTGTCCCTCCCACCTACATACGTACCTACCTGCCCACCTACCTACCCAACCAACCACTTTCCTACCTACATACTTACCTACCTACCTACCTACCTACTTACCTGTCTACCTACTCACCTACCCACCTACCTACCTACCTACACACATACCTAGTTAATTACCTACCTACCTACCTACCTACCTACATACCTACTTTGCTACTTACATATCCACATACCTACCCACATGCCAAAATACCTACCTACCCACCCACCTACCTAACTACATATCTACGTACCTACATACCCACCTACCTACATACCCACCTACCTACCCACATACCTACCTACACACGCACCCACCCACTTACCCACATAACTATCCACCTACTTACCCACCTAACCACCCACATACCTACTTACATACCCACCTAACTAAATACCTACCTACATACCCAAAAACTCACTTACACAATTCCTACCCACCCACCTACCCAACTACCTACCTACCTACCTACCTAAATACATACCTTCCTACCTCCCTACGTACCTACTTAATAACTACATACCTACCTACATACCGATCTAATAACCATCTACACACAAATTTACCCACCTACATACATAACTACATACCTACATAACCACATACATAAACAGAATACCTACCCACCTACATACGCACCCACATACCCACCTAACTACCCTCATACCTACAGACCTACCTACCTACATACCCAAATTCATACCCACCTATCTACCCAACTACTACCCACCTAACTACCCACTCACCGATCCACCTACCGACCCACTTACCTACCCACCCACCTACCTACCTACCTACCCATCAAACTAACTAATACCTACATACCTACTTCCCTACCCACCTATCCACCCACCTCCCCAATCACCTACTTGCCTACATACCCACCTACCTGCCCACCTACCTAACCACACACACACACCAACCTACCTACCCACCAACCTACCCACCTATCTACCTACCTACCTACATATCCACTTACATAACTACTTATATACGCACCTAGTTACACACTTAGCTACCCACCCACATACCTAACTTCCTACCTACATACACATATACCTACCCTCCTACCTACCCAACTACCTTCTACCTACATACCCACCTACATACCCAGCTTCCTACCCACCTAACTACCCACACACCTACCTACCTACTTTCATACCCAATTACCTACTAACCTACCTACGCTCCCACCCACCCACACAACTACCTACCTACCTACCTACCTACATACATACCCACCTACGTAACTAACCACCCACCCACCTATCTACACACCCACCTACCCACCCACCTACCTACCAAACTACATACCCTCCTACATCGCTAACTACCTAACCACCTACCTAAGTACGCACCTGCCACCCACCTACCTACATTCCTACCTACATACCTACCTACCTACCCACCTAACTACCCACCTACCTGCCCACATATCTACCTACATACATACATACCTACCTACCTACTTGCCCACCTTCCTATCCACGTACCTACCTACATTCCCACCTACCTAACCACACATATATACTTTCCTACATACCTACCTACCTACCTACACACCTGCCTACCGACTCACCTACGTACATACCTACCTACCTACCCAAATACCTACCGACCTACCTACCCACCCACCTAGATACTCAACTACCTATCTAACCAACTACCTACCTACCTACCTACCTACCTACCTATTTACCTACCTACCTACCTACATATCCACATAACTTCGTACCTACCTACCTACCAACCTACCTAAATACCCACCTACCTACCGACCTACCTACCCACCTACCTAACCACTACCTACATCCCCACCTAACTACCCAACTAACTAACCACTCAGCGACCCACCTACCTACCTAACTACATACCCACCTACCTACCCACATACCTAACTACCTACCTACCTACCTACCTAACCACCTACCCACCCACATACCCACCTACCTACCACTTTCCTACCGAAATAACTACCAACGTACCAACCTAACTAACTACATATCCACTTAATTACCACCTACCTAGCCATCTACCTACCTACGCAAATAACTACCCACCTACATACCCACCTACATAACCACCCAACTACCTACATACAAACCCACCTACCTACTTACCTAACTACGTACCTACCTAACTACATACCTACCCAACAACCTAACCACCTACCTACCCACCCACACACCTACCTATCTACATACCTAATTACCTTCCCACTCAATCAACTACATACCAACCTACCTACCTAACAAACTATGCACCCACTTACCCATCCACCTACCTACCTACCTACCTAACCACCAACCCGCAAAACTACCAACCTAACTACCCAACTACCTACGTACCCACACACCTATGTACCCACCCACCGAACCACCTACCCACACACCCAACTACCCACGTACCTACCTACCTACCTACATACCCACCTACCTACCAACCCACCTACCTACATACCTACCTACATATCTACCTACTTACCTACATACCTACCTACCTACATACCTAACCCCTTAACTACCTATCTACACACCCACCTACATACCCACCTACATATCCACCTACCTACCCTCATACCTACCTAACCACCTACCTTCCCACCCACCTACCTACCTATATACCAACCTACCTACCCACCTACCTACCTTCCTACATACCTACAAACCTACCTACCTACCTACCTACCTACATACCCACCTACCTACACACATACCTACCCACATACCTACATACATACCCACCTACCTACCTACATAAGCACCTACCTACCCACCTCCCTACCTACCCAACTTCCTACCTATTTACCTACATACCCACCCACCCACCTACCTACCCACCCACCTACCTACATACCCACCTATTTACCCAAAAACCTACCTACCTACCAAACTACCTACCCACCTACCTACCAACGAACCTACCTACACACCTTCCTACCTACCTACCTACCCACCCCCATACATAACTACATACCCACCTACCTACCCACCCACCTACATTCCTTCCTAGCTACCTACCCACCTACCTACCCAACTATCTTCTTACCTAATTACCTACCTACCTACCAACCAACCCAATTTCCTACCCACGTATCTACTTACCTACCTACCTACCTACCTACCCAGCTACCCACATAACCACCTACCTACCCACCTACGTACCTACATACCCACCTACCTCCCTACATACCTACCTAAAACCAACTACCTACACACCTACCCACGTACATAACTACCTACATACTCACCTACCTAACCACCTACCTACCCACGTAACTACCCACTTACCTACCCACATAATAACATACCTACATCCCTACATACCCAACTACCTACCCACCTAACCACATATTTACCCACCTACCTACACACCTACCTAAATACCTACCTAACTACACACCCACCTAACTACCAACCTACATAAATACCTACCTACCTACCTACCAACCTACATACCCACCTACCTAACTAACCCACCTACCTACTCTTCTACCTAACTACACACCCACATACCTACCCACACACCTACCCACCCAACCAACTATCCACCCACCCACTAACCTACCTACCTACCTACCTACCTATCTACATACCCACATACCTACCCACGCAATTACCCACCCAACCACCCACCTACCTACCTACCTACCTACCTACCTACCTGCCTAGCTGCCTACATATTCACATAAATTTCCACCCACTCACCTACCTATCTACCTACCTACCTACATATGCACCTACCTACACACATACCCACCTACCTAACAATATACCCACCTACCTACCCATTTACCTACCCACCTACCTATCTATATACCCACCTACATACCCACTAACTACCCACCTACATACCCACAAATCTACCCACCTACCTACCCACCTACCTACCTACCCACCTACCTACCTACCTACCTACCTACATACCACCTCCCTAACCCCGTACCAAACTATGTAACCACCAACCTACCCACCTATCTTCCTACATACCTACGTACATATCCACCTACCCGCCCACCTAACTACCCACCCACACACCACCCCACCTACCCATCTACATACCTACATACCCACCTATATAACAATCTACATACCCACCTACCTACCGACCTACCTACTCACCACCCTACCCGCATATCTTCCTACCTACTTACCGACCTACATACGCAACTACCTACACACCCACTTACCTAGCTACATACCCACCTACCTACCCACACATCCTACCAACATACCCACCTAAGTACCAACCTACCTACCTAACTAACTACCTAGCTAAGCACCTAACTACCTACATACATACCTATTTACCCACCCAACTACGCACATACCTACCTACCCAACTACCTACCCACCGACATACCAACCCACATACATACCCTCCCACGTACATACGTAACTACCTGCCCACCTACCTAACAAACCACCCACATTCCTACATACCTACCTACTTACCTACCTACCTACCTACCTACTTACAAATTCACCTACCCACCTACGTACCTATACACGTACCTACCCACCTACCTACCCACTCACCAACCTACCTACCGACCCACCTACCGATACACCTACTTTCCTACCAACCAACCCATCTACCTACCCATCAATCTATCTACGTACCTACATAACCAACTCCCTACCCACCTAACCAACTACCTACCCAACCACATACCCATCTACCGGCCCACCTACCTACACACACACCTAACTACCTACCTACCTACCTACCTACCTACCTACCTACCTACCTACCTACCCACCTACCTAATTACCTAACTACATACCAACTTACATACCCACCTACATACCCACATACCTACCCACCTACCTACCTTCCTACCTACATACCCATATAGTTACCCACCTACATACCCAACAACATACCTACCTAGTTAAATACCCCAAAACATACCCATCTACCTACCCACCTAACAAACCATGCACCTACCCACTTTCCTACCTACATACCCACGTACCTACTCACCTACCTACCCAACCACCCACCCACCTATCGACCAACCTACCTACCTACGTGAACAAATACCTAACTACCTACATACATAACCACCTACATACCCAACAACCTACCTACCCACCCACCCACCTACCCACTCACCTACCCACCTAACCACATACCCTCCTACCTACCCAACTATCTACCCAACTACCTAAGTACCCACCTACCTACCTACCTACCTACAAAACCACCTACCTATCCACCTAACTACCGACATACCAAACAACCAACATACCTACTTACCTACCTACATACCTACCTACCTACCTACCTACTTTCCCACCTACATATATAACTTCCTATCCACGCACCTACCTACATACCCACCTACCTACCCACCCACCTACCCACCCACAAATTATTTCCCTACCTACCTACCTACCTACCTAGCTACCTACATATCTACCTACCTACTTACCCACATACCTACCCGCCCATCTATCTACCTACATACCTACCCACCTACCTACACACCTACCTACACACCTACCTACCTACCTACCTACTTACGTACCCACCTACCAACCCAACTGCCCACCTAACCATCTACCCACCTACCTACCTACCTACCTACCTACCTACATACCCACCTAACTACCCACCCACCTACCCACCTATCTTCCTAACTGCATTCCTACCTACCTACCTACATATCCACCCACCCACCCACCCACCTAACTACCAACCAAAACAACCACCCAACTACCCACCTATCTACCTACATACCCACCTACCTACCCACCTACGCAACTCATATCCACCTACATACTTATGCACCTACCTACCCAACTACCTAACTACCCACCCAACCACTTACCCACACAACTACCCACCTACCTACCCACCTACCCACACACCTACCCACCTACATTCCCACCTACCTACATACCCACCTACCCACATACCTACCCACACAACTACCACCTAACTACCTACCTACCTACCTACCAACCCACCCCGCTACATACATCTACTTACCCATCTAACTACACACCCACCTACCCACCCACCTAACTACATACCCACATACCTACCCACCCACCTACCCACCCACCCTCCTACCTACCTACTTACATACCCTCCTACATACACACCCATGTAACTACCCACCCGCCTACCCACCTACCTACCCACCCACCCACCCACCTACATACCCACAAACATACCCACATACCTGCCCACCCACATACCTACCTAAATACATATCTAACTACCTACGTAAATAACTACCTACTTATCTACATACCCATTTACCTACCCACCTACCAACGCACCTACCCACCTAACTACCTACCTACATACCCACATACATACCCACCTACCTACCCACCTACCGACCTACCTACCAAACCACATACCCACCTATCTACCCAACTACCTAACTACCTACGTACCTAACTACCCACACTCCTACGTACCCACCTACCTACACACCCACCATCTACCCACCTACCTACATACGTACCTACCTACCTACCTAACTACATACCAACCTCCCTAACCACGTACACTCCTACTTACCCACCCACCCTCCCAACTACCTACCAACATTCTTACGTATCTACATACACACTTACCTGCCCACATACCTGCCCATCTACCTAACCACCCACCTACCTACCTACTCACATACCCACCCACCTAAGTACATAAACAACCTACATACCCACCTACCTACCCAACTATCTACCCACCCACATACCCACCTACCTACCTACATACATACCTAGTCACCGACCTACCAACATACCTACCCACCTACATACACACCTACCCACCCACCTACCCAACTACCCAACTATCTACCCACCCACATATCTACCCACATACCTACACACCTACACACCGACCCACATACACACCTATCTAACAACCTACCTACCTACCTACCTACCCACATACCCACCTACCTACCTTAATACCTACCCACCTACCTATAGACCTACATACCTACAAACATTCCTAATCACCTACCTACTTACATTCCCACCTACCTACCCACACGCCTACCTACCATCCTACCTAACTACATACCTACCTACCTAGCTACCCACCTACCCACCTACCTAACCAACTAACTACCCATCCGCCTACCTACCATACAACCTAACTACCTACCTACCTACCTACCTACCTACATATCTACCCACCTACCTTCCAAACTTCATACCCACCTACCTAACCACCTACCTACCCACCTACCTAATTACGTACCCACCTACCTACTGTCCTACCCAACTACCTAATTACCCACATACGTTGCAACCAACCCACCCAACAAACCATCTACCTAACTACATACGCACTTACCTAACCACATACCATCCTACCTACCTACCTACCTACCTACCTACCCATCCACCTACTTACCTAACTACATACTTACCTACCTACCTACCTACCTACCTACCTACCTACCTACCCACCTACCTACCTAAATACCCACATACCTACCCACTAACTACCTACATACCCAAATACCTACCCGACTAACTACACGCCTACATACACACCTAACTACCTACCTATCTACCAACCTAGAAACCCACCTACCTACGCACCTACCTACCCACCCACCTACCCACCTACATACCAACCTAACAACCTAACAACATTCGCACCTAACTACACAACCTCCTACCTACCTCCGCAACTACCTAACCACTTACCTACCAACCAACCCACCTACTTACCCACCTACCTACCTATCTTCCTACATACCCATCTAATTACCTACCTACATAACTAACCACCCTTCTACCTATCTACCTACTACTTGCCTACCTACCCACCCAAATAAGTACTTACCTATATAACTACCAACCCACCTACATACCCACCTAACTACCCACCACCTACCGACTTACCTACATACATATCAATGTACCTACCCAAATATCTACCTTACTACCCACCCACCTACCTACATACCTACCTACATACCCACCTACCTACCCACCCAAATACTTACCCACACACACCGACCTACCTACCTACCTACCTACCTACCTACCAACCCACCTCCCCCTTACCTAAATACCTACCTACATACCCTTTTAACTACCCACCTACCTACCCACCCACCCACCTACTTACATACCTAGCTACCTATCTACTTACCTCCCCACCTTCCAACCTACCTACCCTCCCACCAAACTACCAACCCACCCATCTACTTAACTACCCACCTACCTACCTACCTATCCACCCACACATATACCTACCTATATACCCACCAACTTAATCATCCACCCACCCACCTATCAACCCAACTAAACACGTACCCACACACCCACCAACCTACCCACACACCCACCTACCTACCTACCTATCCACCTACCTAGCTACATACCCAACTACCTACCTACCTACCTATCTATCTACCCACCGACGTACCCACATACCTACCTACTTACCTACCTACTTACCTACCTACACACACACCTTCCCACCTACCTACACACTCACCTTCCCACCTACCTAGCTTTCTACCTACCCGAAAACCTATCCACCTACCTACGCACCTAACTACCTACCTACGTACCAACCTACCCACCTTCCTCCCCCTTACCACCTACATACCCACCAACCTACCCACCTACCTGCCTACCTACCCACCTACCTACATACATACCTACCTCACTACATAATACCCACCTATCCACCTACTTACGTACCTACCTACCTAGTTATCTACCTACCTACATACCCACGAACCAACCTACCTACCCACGAAACTATCCACCGAACTACCTACCAACCCATCTACCCACCTACCTACCTAACCACATTCTACCTACTTAATACCCACCTACTTAACCAGCCACCTACCTACCCACCTACCTACACACCTACCTAGCTACCTACATACTCACTTACCTAACCACCTACATATTTACATACCTACCTACCAACCTACCTACATACACACCCACCTACCTACATAACTACCTTCCTACATACCTACTTACCTTCCTACATACCTACCTAACTTTCTACATACCTACCCACCTACCTACAGAACTAACTACCTACCTTCATACCCACCTACCTCACCACCTACCAACCAGCCCACCAACTTACCTACCTATCTACTTGCCTACCCATCTACCTACCAACCTACCTACCTACCTATCTATCTACATATCCACCTACATACCCAACTACCTACCTACCCACGCACCTACCTACCTATTTAGACAACCACCTACTTACCCACCCACCTAACTACCCAACTACCAACCTACCTACCCACTCAACTGCCTACCTACCTACCTACATACCCACTTACAAACACACCTACCTACCCACCTACCCAACTAGGTACCCCTATCCTACCCGCCTTAATACCTACCTACCTACTTACCCACCTACATACACACCAACCTACCCACCCACCCAACAACCTACCCACCCACCAACCTACCAACTTACCCACTTCCCTGCCCACCTACCTACCCAACTACCCACCTACCTAGCTACTACCCAGCCACCTACCCACCTACCTACCTACATACCCACATAAATACCCACCTACCTACAGAAATAGCTACCAACCCACCTACCCACCGACCTACCTACCTACCTTCACACCAACATACCTACCCTAATATCTAACTAACCACCCACCTACCTACCTACCAGCATACCCACCTACATACCCTGCTACCTACCCACCTACCCACCTAACTAACAACCCACCCACCTACCTAGATACCCACCTTACTACCCACATACCTACCGACCCACCCATCCACCCAACTACCTACCTACCTACCTACCCACCCAACTATCTAGTTACCGACCTACATACCCACATACATACACAGCTACCTACCTACCTACCTACCTACCCACCTACCTACCCACCCACATACCCACCTACTTACGTACCCATATACCCACCTATGTACCCACCTGTCTACCCACCTACCTACCTACCAACCACATACCTACATACCTACCTACATACCCACGTACCTACCCACCTACCTACCTACCCATCTTCCTAACTACATACCCACCTACTAACCCACCCACCCACCTACCAACCCACCTACCAACCCACCCACCTACCAACCCACCTACTCACCCACCCACTTACCCACCTACCTACATGCCTACCTACCTACCAATCTACCTACATACCTACCTACCTACCCACCTACCTACCCAACCACCTACCTACATAACCACCCATCTACATACTCACCTACCTACATACCCACCTAACTACGTACACACCTACCTAACCACCTACCTACCTACCTGCATACCCACATACCTACCTACTAACCTACACACCTACATACCCACCTACCTACCCACCCACCTTCCTACTTACCCACCCACATACCTACCCATCTACCTAAGTACCTACATATCCACATGCCTACCTACGTACCTACCCACCTACCCACCTAACTAACTTCTTCCAAA
>Ga0123357_10003888_pt1 | contig 17325 bp, 34 predicted proteins | sample TergutEmb28metaG_FD_89873 | JGI IMG/M metagenome (GOLD analysis project Ga0123357, IMG submission 89873) | Embiratermes neotenicus P4 segment gut microbial communities from Petit-Saut dam, French Guiana - Emb289 P4 | ecosystem: Host-associated > Arthropoda: Insects > Digestive system > Gut ... | reverse complement strand
GTTTATTACAATGTTCTTTTTCTCCAAATAATAATTCACAACACAGGTTTGTACTCAATATCGACAAATAGGCACGACTTTGTCTTGGGAACTTTCGAATATATAGAAGCAGATAGAGAAATATACAGAAAATATATTACAACATGAATACAATATTCCACAACACTTCATGTGTTATTTTCTAATTATTTTACATATAGTAATATCATCCGAAGGTCCAAATTTTACTCCTGGCATTGGTTGCACAACCTATTGCTGTGCTCTTCACACACAAAGTTATTGCACTTATTACAGATGAATTTGGTTTTCTTGTCCATTGATCTGGGACAATTGTAGCAACTCTTGCGCTGTGCTGAATGACGCTGTTTGGTGCTTGGAGCTGGTGAGGGTGCCGATAAAATGCCGCAACTGCGAATGACCTGTTTCACGTCTTGCGGTGTTTGCTGCACTTCGAAACTCTGACGTCTATGTGGAATGATCAAAGCAAGGGCCAGTTCCTTCAAGAATTTTTGTCGCTTCTCTTTCTTAAGTTCTCCAAAGTTGGGCACATTTTGTGTGAAAATAACAAATGCGTTCAAGGCAGCGCTGTCAGTTATTCTATAAAAGAGCCTCATTAGCCAACGGTTTGTTTTTCTTGCCGTGATATACAAGCTGCACATTTGATCCTGACTGTCCACACCACCATTTTCCTGGTTGTAAAATACGTTTATTTCTTCTTTTCCACTATTCTTCTCTCTCTTTTTTTTCGGAATGCATAGTTGACAGGAAAACGACCCTCTTGTTTTTCTTTGGAGCAACGGACAACAGAGTGAAATTGTTTGCATGGTCAAATGTGTATTGAAATGTTTCTTCATCTGCTTTCGCCAAAAAGCTGGGTGGAATGCACGCTTTGTTCTTTTTCATCGTGCCAACCAAAGAGAGCTTTTGGGATTTCAGCTCCTAGGCCAGAGGAATTGACGTGTAATTAATGTCAGTGGTAATGTTTATGCTTGTTCCCGAAACTGACGAAACCAAATCCAGAAGAGCTTGGGTTGAGACTAGCAATCCCGGTGCATGAGTGCCAGCTCCCGTGTAAATTTTGGAAGAAACCAAGTAGAGTGTTTTACTATCAGCCAGAACATATACTTTGATGCCGTATTTACTCGGTTTATTTGATATGTATTGCTCGAAACAACACATTCATCTGAATCCATGGAAAGGTTCATTAACTGTGCAACCAGTTCCTGGAGTGTAGTTTGCTTCACAAGCTACGACAAATTTGTCGTATATGTTGCAAATAGGTGCCAACTTGTCATCGGCTCTTCGCTGGGCCTTCGTGGTTGAATCGTCAAAGCGTAAGCAATACACAAGAAACAAAAAACCCTTCTGACTAATTGCTGCTATACAAATTGGCTTGCCAGTACAATCTTTCGTCCAAATACTTGCAGTACTTTCTTTGGAGCTATTTGTAACGCCCAAGAACAGCAAGATGCCTATGAGTGCGCAATTTCTGTCACACTTGTATTTTACGGAAATCCAGGTTTGCTTGTGTAACTGGTTTTCACATTCTCAATCTTCTGGTTAGTCTATGTCACAATCGTTGTTATCATGGCGTCATCGAAAAATAACTCAAACGATTTCAAGGATGTCTGCTTGACATCCATTTCCATTCGATCGTGGCCTCTCTTTGACAATATTGCGCATTGGTGTTCTTCTGAAAGCTTTTGGCTTCTGCGACCACACATATCCATATTTTCCAACAATTTCACCGCTGTCAACATTTTGCTTCTCTTCCGAATCTGATTCACTTGCACTTATTTCACTGTAGGAATCTGAGAATAGTTTGACTCGGGGTCGCTTTCATCCCAGCTCAAACTATCGTCAGTATCGACCACATGTTCACTATCGACGTCACTTAACACATCTAATAACGCCATAGCGTCGTTGAATGGCAATCCACGTCGTCCTGCCATTATCCCTTTGCTACCGAACGCTTTCTAAACACGTCGCGCAGTGAGACCGAACGACTTGTAAAGATGGGTCTAACAGCGCGTCGATGGTGGGAAGAATTTTGTTTACTCCGATACGATACCACTGCATAGGATTGCTTTGCTTCATGATTCTGAAGGTCAGTGTTTTCCTCTGTGTACCCAGAATGATCCCCTTCCACCCCCTAAATCTCTCACAATACCATGATCTATATATCTTACCCAGAGCAACTGTGAAATTTCAGCAGCTGACTAATGCGTTCTAACGTTGTTTATAACTCTAAATAATAGACTATTTTTACGGCGAGAACATGACACGTGACAGATTTTTACACGTTCTGCGTTTTCTGCATTTTGCAGACAATTATCTATATTAAATGGAATGTAATATAGGATCCATTTGAACCCAAGCGGAAATAAACATAAATAAAAATAAAATGAAAGACACAAAAAATTTGCGAATGTGTGTGACACTGTTATGAAGGCCTTACGAAAAAATACGTAATAGGTGAGGTCAGTATTCGTTATAGTTTAAAAAACGTGAGTCAAATGGGACAGGGTTAACATAGACAACATGGTAACAGAGCAGGTTTAATGTTATGAAAAGAATACAGAAAAATGTGTTGCGTTGTGTTCTGCTGTTAATATTGAAAGTGGTAGAGGTGAGTAGATACTTGAAAGGTTGAGAACTGGGCACAGAATTAGATATGGATTTATTTTGCTGTTAATAGTTATAGTGGTACAGCAGAGATTTGAAAGTGAAAATTTGTGAACTGGATACAGGCAATTGTAATGCATTTTGCTGTGTTGTTAAAAGTTTTAGCTGTACAGGACAGTGGATAGATGTAATAATGTGAACTGGAAGCAGAAAAATTTATTGTATTGTGCTGTGCAGATATTATTGATAGCTGTAGAACAGAGTTGATAGATGTAATGTTGTGAACTGGATATAGAGAATTGTACTGCATTTTTTAATTTGTAAATATTGATAGAGGCACAACAGACAGTAGATATTAGTAATGTTGTAAACGGGATACAGAAAATTTTATTTCATATTGCCGTGCCGTGAGTAGTTGTAATGTTGTGAACAGGACATAGAAAATTGTACTGCATTGTGCTGTGCTCTTAATAGTGATAGCGGTACAGCAGAACGTGGATAGATGTAATGTTTTTTACTGGATACAGAAAAATGTATTGCCTTGCGCTGTGCTGTTAATAGTGATAGCGGTACAGAAGACAGTAGATAGTTGTAATGATGTGAAATGGATACAGAAAATTGTATTGCATTGTGTTGTGCTGTTAATAGTGACAGAGGTACAGAATAGAGTGGATAGTTGTAATGTTGTGAACTGGATACAGAAAATTGTAATGCATTGTGTTGTGCTGTTAATAGTGACAGCGGTACAGCAGAGAGAGGATAGTTGTAATGTTGTGAACTGGATACCGAAAGCTGTATTGCATTGTGTTGTGCTTTTAATAGTGATAGAGGGACAGCAGACAGTGAATAGTTGTAATGATGTGAACTGGATACAGAAAACTGTATTGAATTGTGCTGTACTTTTAATATTGATAGCGGTACAGCAGACAGTGGATAGGTTTAATTTTGTGAACTGGGTAAATAAAATGTATTGCATTGAGCTGTGTTGTTAACAGTTATAGCGGTACAGCAGAGAGTGGATTTATGTAATGTTGTGTACTGGATACAGAAAATTTTATTGTATTGTGCTGTGCTGTTAATAGTGATAGCGGTATAGCAGACTGTGGATAGTTGTAATGTTGTTAACTGGATACAAAAATTTTTATTACATTGTGCTTTGCTATTAATAGTGATACCGGTACAGCAGAAAGTGGAGAGTTATGTTGGGAACTGGATACAGAAAATTTTATTTCATTTTGCTGTGCTGTTAATAGTGATAGTGGTAAAGCAGACAGTGGATTTATGTAATGTTGTGAACTGGATACAGAAAATTGTATTGCATTGTGCTGTGCTGTTAATAGTGAAAGCTGTAAAGCAGAAAGTGGAGAGTTTTTATGTTGTAAACTTTATACAGAAAAATATATTTTTTTTTGTTTTGCTGTTAATAGTGATAGCGGTAGAGCAGAGTGTGGATAGATGTAATGTTGTGAACTGGATACAAAGTCTTTTATTGCATTGTGCTGTGCTGTTATTATTGATAGCGGTATAGTAGAGTGGAAAGTCGTAATGTTGAACTGGATACAGAAATTTTTATTGCATTGTGCTGTGCTTTTAGTAGTGATAGAGGTACAGTTGAGTGGATAGATGTAATGTTTTGAGCTGGATACAGAAAGATGTATTGCATTGTGTTGTGCTGTTAATAGTGATAGCGGTACAGTAGAGTGGATAGTCGTAATGTAGTGAACTGGATACAGAAAATTTTATTGTATTGTGTTGAGCTGTTAATATTGATAGCGGTACAGCAAACAGTGTATAGTTGTAATGATGTGAACTGGATACAGAAAATTGTATTGCATTGTGCTGTGCTGTTAATAGAGAGAGCGGTATTGCAGACAGTGGATAATTGTAGTTTTGTAAACTGGATACATAAAATTTTATTGCATTGTGCTGTGCTGTTAATAGTGATATCTGTACAGTAGAGTGGATAGTTGTAATGTTGTGAATTGGATACAGAAAATTGTATTGCATTGTGCTGTGCTGTTAATAGTGATAGCGGTACAGCAGACAGTGGATAGTTGTAACGTTGTGAACTGGATACAGAAAATTTTATTGCATTGTGCTTTGCTGTTAATTGTGTAATCGGTACAGAATAGTGTTAATTGTTGTTATGTTGTTAAATGGATACAGAAAATTGTAATGCATTGTTTTGTCCTGTTAATATTGATTGTGGTACAGCAGAGTGTGGATAGTAATAATGTTTTGAAATGGGTACAGAAAATTGTATTGCATTGTTTTGCTGTTAATAGTAATAGTGATACAGCAGAGTGTGGATAGTTGTAATGTTGTGAAATTGGTATAGGAAAATGCATTTCATTGTGTTTTGTTGTTAATGTTGATAGTGGTACAGCAGAGTGGATGGTTGAAATTTTGTGAACTTGAAATAGAAAAATAAATTCTATTGTTTTTTGCTGTTAATAGTGATAGTTGTACAGCAGAGAGGATAGTTGTAATGTTGTGAAATTGATACAGAAAAAGGTATTGCATTGCGTTTTGCTGCTTTAGTGTTAGTGTTACAGCAGAGTGTGGATAGTTGTAATGTTGTGAAATGGAAACAGAAAAATGTTTTTCACTGTGTTGTTCTGTTAATATTGATCGTGATACAGCAGAGTGTGGATAGTTGTAATGTTGTGAACTGGGTACGGAAAATTGTACTGCATTGTGTTGTGCTGTTAATAGTGATAGTGGTAAAGCAGAGTGAATATTTTTAATGTTGACAAAAGGATAAAGAATATTGTATTGAATTGTGCAGTGTTGTTAGTTTTGATAGTGAATCAGCTGAATGGATAATGTTAATGTTGTGAGCAGGATACAGAAATTTTTATTGCATTGTGTTTTGCTGTTAATAGTGATTGTGGTACGGATGAGTGGATAAATGTACTGTTGAGAAGTGGATATTATTTTATGCTATGCTTTTGAAAATGATATAGGTACAGCAGAGGGTTTAAATGTAATGTTATGAACTGGATAAAAAAAATTGAATTGCGTTGGCTTTGCTGTTAACAGTGATAACGGTACAGCACACAGTGGTTTGTTGTAATGTTGTTAAATGTATACAGAATAGTTTATTTGATTGTTCTGTACTGTTAATAGTAATAGTCGTACAGAAGTGTGAATAATATTAATGTTGTGAACAGGAAAATTGAAAATTGAATTGCGTTGTGCTGTGATGTTAATGTTGATGGTGGTAAAGCAGAGTGGATAGTTGTAATGTTGTGAACTGGATATAGAAAATTTTAATGCATTTTGCTGTACTGTTAATAGTGATAGCGGTACAGCAGGCAGAGGATAGTTGTAATGTTGTGATCTCGAAACAGAAATTTGTATTGTATTGTTCTCTGATGTTAATATTGATAGCGTTACAGCAGAGTGTAGATAGTTGTAATGTTTTGAACTTTATACATTAAATTGTATTGCATTGTGATGTGCTGTTAATTGTGATAGCGTTGCAGCAGAGTGTGGATAGTTGTAATGTTGTGAACTGGATACAGAAAATTTTATTGCATTGTGCTTTGCTGTTAATAGTGATAGCGGTACAGCAGAAAGGGGACAGTTGTAATGTTTTGAACTGGATACAGAAAATTGTATTGCATTGTGCTGTGCTTTTAATAATGATAGCGGTATAGCAGACAGTGAATAGTTGTAATGTAGTGAACTCGATACAGAAAATTGTAATTCATTGTGCTGTGCTTTTATTAGTGATAGCGGTACAGTAGAGTGTATATTTGTAATGTTGAGAACTGGATACAGAGAATTGTATTGCATTGTGCTGTGCTTTTAATAGTTATTTTTGTACTTCAGACAGTGGATAATTGTAATTTTGTGAACAGGATACAGAAACGTTTATTGCATAGTGCTGTGTTGTTAATAGTGTTAGTGGTACAGCAGAATGTGGATAGTTGTAATGTAGTGAACTGGTTACAGAAAATTGTATTGCATTGTGCTGTGATGTAAATAGTGATAGCGATACAGCAGACAGTGGATTTATGTAATGATGTGAACTGGATACAGAAATATTTATTTTATTGTGCTGTGCTGTTAATAGTGTTAGCGTTACAGCAGGCAGTGGATAGTTGTAATGTTGTGACCCGGATACAGAAAATTGTATTGCATTGTGCTGTAATGTTAATAGTGATAGCGGTACAGCGGACAGTGGATAGTTGTAATGTTGTGAACTGGGTACAGAAAATTTTATTGCATTGTGCTGTGCTGTTAATTTTGATAGCGGTACAGCAGACAATTAATAGTTGTAATGTTGTTAACAGGTTACAGAAAATTTAATTACATTTTGCTGTGCTGTTAATAGTGATAGCGGTACATCAGATTGCATAATTGTAATGTTGTGATTTTGGTACAGAAATTTTGTACTTCGTTGTGCTTTGCTGTTATTAGTGATAGCGGTACAGCAGAGTGGTTAGTTTTAATGTTGTGAACGGGATACAGAATATTGTATTGTATTGTGTTGTGCTGTTAATAGTGATAGCGGTAGAACAGAGAGTGGATAGATATAATGTTGTGAACTGGATACAGAAAATTATATTGCATTGTGCTGTGCTGTTAATAGTGATAGTGGTACAGCAGATTGTGGATAGATGTAACGTTCTTGACTGGATACAGAATATTTTAATTCATTTTGCTGTGCTGTTAATAGCGATAGCGGTAAGCAGAGTGTGATTACATGTAATCTTTTGAACTGGATACAGAAAATTTTATTGTATTGTGCTGTGCTGTTAATTTTGATAGGGTTACAGCAGACAATGGATAGTTTTAATTTTGTTAACTGGATACCGAAAATTTCATTACATTTTGCTGTGCTGTTAAAAGTGATAGCGGTACAGCAGTGTGGATAGTTGTAAAGTTGTGATGTGGATACAGAAATTTTGTAATTCATTGTGTTGTGTTCATAATAGTTATAGTGTTACAGCAGAGTGGGTAGTTGTAATGTTGTGAACTGGATATAGTAAATCGTATTGCATTCTGCTGTGTTGTTAATAGTGATAGCGGTACAGCAGACAGTGTATAGTTGTAATGTTGTGAACTGGATACAGTAAATCGTATTGCATTCTGCTGTGTTGTTAATAGTATTGCGGTACAGCAGACAGTGGATAGTTGTTATGTTGTGAACTGGATACAGAAAATTGTATTGTATGGTGTTGTGCTGTTAATAGTGATAGCGCTAGAGCAGAGTGTGAATAGATGTAATGATGTGAACTGGATACAGAAATATTAATGCATTGTGCCGTGCTGTTAATAGTGAAAGTGGTACAGCAGGGTGTGGATAGATGTAATGTTGTGAACTGGATACAGAAAATTTTATTGCCTTATGCTGTGCTGTTATTATTGATGTCGGTACAGCAGAATGTGGATAGATGTAATGTTGTGAACTGTATAAAGAAAATTGTATTTAATTATTTTGTACTCTTAATAGTGATAGTCGTACATAAGTGTGATTAATATTAATGTTGTGAACAGGAAAATTGAAAATTGAATTGGGTTGTGAACTGGATATAGTAAATTTACAATTCCTTTTTGCTGTACTGTTAATAGTGATAGCGGTACAGCGGACAGTGGATAGTTGTAAAGTGGTGATCTGGGAACAGAAAATTGTATTGCATTGTGCTGTGCTGTTACTACGGATAGCGGTACAGCAGAGTGTAGATAGTTGTAAAGTTTAAACTGGATACATTAAATTGTATTGCATTTTGGTGGGCTGTTAATTGTGATAGCGGTAGAGCAGAGTGTGGATTGTTGTAATTTTGTGAACTGGATACAATAAATTGTATTGCATTGTGCTTTGCTGTTAATAGTGATATCGGTACAGCAGACAGTAGATAGTTGTAATGTTGTGAACTGGATAAAGAAAATTTTATTGCATTGTGCTGTGCTTGTCATAGTGACAGCGGTAGAGCAGACAGTGGATAGTTGTAATTTTGGGAACTGGATAAAGAAAATTGTATTGCATTGTGCTGTGCTTTTAATAGTGATAGCGGTACAGCAGACAGTGATTAGTTGTAATGTTGTGAACTGGATACAGAAAATTGTATTTAATTGTGCTGTGCTGTTAATAGTGATAGCCGTACAGCAGAGTGTTGATAGTTGTAATGTTTTAAATTGGATTCAGAGAATTGCATTGCATTGTGCTGTGCTTTTAATAGTGATAGCGGTACAGTAGACAGTGGATAGTTGTAATTTTTGATTTGGATACAGAAAATTTTATTGCCTTGTGCTGTGTTGTTAATACTGATAGCGGTACAGCAGTGTGGGGATACTTCTAATGTTGTGAACTGGATACAGAAAATTGTATTGCATTGTGCTGGGCTGTTATTAATGATAGCGGTACAGCAGAAATTGGATAGTTGTAATGTAGTGAACTGGATACAGAAAATGGTATTTCATTGTGATATGCTGTTAATAGTGATAGCGGTACAGCAGACAGGGTATTTATGTAATGTTGTGAACTGGGTACAGAAAATTTTATTTTATTGTGCCGTGCTGTTAATAGTTATAGCGGTACGGCAGACAGTGGATAGTTGTAATGTTGTGAACCGGATACAGAAAATTGTATTGCATTGTGATGTGCTGTTAATAGTGATAGCGGTACAGCAGACAGTGGATAATTTTAATGTTGTGAACTGGATACAGAGAATTGTATTTTATTGTGCTGTGCTGTTAATTTTGATAGCCGTACAGCAAACAATGGATAGTTGTAATTTTGTTAACTGGATACAGAAATTTTTATTACATTTTGCTGTTCTGTTAATAGTAATAGCGGTACATCAGAGTGGATAATTGTAATGTTGTGATCTGGATACAGAAATTTTTTATTTCATTGTGCTGTGCTGTTAATATTGATAGCGGTACAGCAGAGTGGGTAGTTGTAATGTTGTGAATGGGATACAGAAAATTGTATTGTATTGTGCTGTGCTGTTAATAGTGATAGCGTTACAGCAGATAGTGGATAGCTGTAATGTTTTGAACTGGATACAGAAAAGTGTATTGCATTGTGCTTTGCGGCTAATAGAGATAGCGGTACAGCAGACAGTGGATAGTTGTTATGTTGTGAACTGGATACAGAAAATTGTATTTTATTGTGTTGTGCTGTTAATACTGTTAGCGGTAGAGCAGAGTGTGGATAGATGTAATGTTGTGAACTGGATACAGAAAATTTATTGCATTGTGCTGTGCTGTTAATAGTGAGAGTGGTACAGCAGAGTGTGGATAGATGTAATGTTGTGAACTAGATACAGAAAATTGTATTGCATTTTCCTGTGCTGTTAATAGTGATAGCGGTACAGGAGAGTGGGAATAGATGTAAAGTTGTGAACTGGATAAAGGAAATTGTATTGCATTTTGCTGTGCTGTTAATAGTGATAGCGGTACAGAAGAGTGTGGATAGATGTAATGCTGTAAACTGTATACAGAAAACTATATTGCATTTTGCTTTGACGTTGATATTAATAGCGGTACAACAGACAGTGGATAGTTGTAATGTTGTGAACTGGATACAGAAAATTGTACTCTATTGTGCTGTGCTGTTAGTAGATATAGCGTTACAGTAAAATGGATAGTTGTAATGTTTCGAACTGGATACAGATAATTATATTGCATTGTGCTGTGCTGTTAATAGTGATAGCGGTACGGCAGGCAGTGGATAGTTGTAATGTTGTGAATTGGGTACAGAAAATTTTAATGCTTTTTGCTGTGCTTTTAATTGTAATACCGGTACAGCACAGAGCGGATATTTGTAATGTTGTGAACTGGGTACAGGAAATTTTATTGCATTGTGCTGTGCTGTTAATAGTGATTGCGGTACAGCAGAGTGTGGATAGTTGTAATATTGTGAACTGGATACAGAAAATTATATTGCATTGTGCTGTGATGTTAATAATTTTAGCGGTAAATCAGACAGTGGATAGTTGTAATGTTGTGAACTGGATACAGAAAATTTTATTGCATTGTGCTGTGCTTTTAATAGTGACAGCGGTACAGCAGAGAGTGAATTGTAGTAATGTTGTGAACTGGATACAGAAAACTGTATTGCATTGTGCTGTGCTGTTAATAATTAAAGCGGTACAGCAGACAGTGTATAGTTGTAATGTTGTGAACTGGGTACAGAAAATTGTATTGCATGGTGCTTTTCTGTTAATAGTGATAGCGGTACAGTAGTGTGGATAGTTGTAATGTTGTGTACTGTATACAGAAAATTGTATTGCATTGTGCTGTGCTGTTAATTGTGATAGCGGTACAGTAGAGTGTTTATTTGTAATGTTGTAAACTGGATACATAAAATTGTATAGCAATACGCTGTGCTTTTAATAATGGTAGCGGTACAGTAGAGTGGATTGTTGTAATGTTGTGAGCCGGATACAGAAAATTGTATTGCAATATGTTGTGCTGTTAATAGTGATAGCCGTACAGTAGAGTGGATAGATGTAATGTTGTGAACTCGATACAAAAAATTTTATTGCATTGAGTTGTGTGTTAATAGTGAGAGCTGTACAGCAGACAGTTGATAGTTGTAGTGTTGTAAACTGGATACATGAAATTGTATTTCATTGTGCTCTGCTGATAATATTGATAGCGGTACAGTAGAGTGGATACTTGTAATGTTGTGAATTGGATACAGAAAATTTTTTGCATTGTTTTGTGCTGATAATAGTAATAGTGGTACAGCAGATTGTGAATAGTTTTAATGTTGTCAAATAGGTATAGAAAAATGTGTTCTATTGTGTTGTGCTGTTAATGTTGATAGTGGTACAGAAGAGTGGATGGTTGTAATGATGTGAACTGGACACAGAAAAATAAATTCTATTGTGTTGTGCTGTTTATAGTGATATTTGTACAGCAGACAGGATATTTGTAATGTTGTTAACTGGATACAGTTAAATTTATTGCATTGTTTTGTTCTGTTAATAGTGTTCGTGGTACAGCAGAGTGTGGATAGTTGTAATGTTGTGAACTGAGTACAGAAAAATGTATTGCATTGTGTTTTCCTATTAATATTAATAGTGATACAGCAGAGTGTATAGTTTTAATGTTGAGAAGTGGTTACAGAAAATTGTTTTGCATTGTGCAGTGTTGTTAATTGTGATAGTGATACAGCAGAATGGATAGATGTAATGTTGTGAGCAGGATACAGAAAATTGTATTGCATTGTGTTTTGCTGTTAATAGTGATTGTGGTACTGATGAGTGGGTAAATGTACTGTTGAAAACTGGATAGAGAAAAAATTTATTGCATTATGCTTTGCTGTTAACAGTGATAGAGGTACAGCAGTGGGGGTATATGTAATGTTGTGAACTGGATACAGAAAATTGAATTGCGTTGTCTTTGCTGTTAATAGTGATAGCGGTACGGCACACAGTGGTTATTTGTAATGTAGTGAAGTGTATACAGAAAATTGTATTTAATTGTTCTGTAATGTTAATAGTGATAGGCGTACAGAATTGTGATTAATATTACTGTTGTGAACAGGAAACTTGAAAATTGAATTGCTTTGTGCTGTGATGATAATATTGATGGTGGTAAAGCAGAGTGGATAGTTGTAATGTTTTGAACTGGATATAGTAAATTTTATTGCAATTTGCTGTACTGATAATAGTGATAGCAGTACAGCAGGCAGTGGATAGTTTTAATGTTGTGATCTGGAAACAGAAGATTGCATTGCATTGTGCTGTGCTGTTAATAGTGTTAGCGGTACAGCAGACAGTGGATAGTTGTATTGTTGTGAACTGGAAACAGAAAATTGTATTGCATTGTGCTGTGCTTTTAATAATGATAAGGATACAGCAGAGTGGATAGTTGTAATGTTGTGAACTGGATACAGAATGTTGTATTTCATTTTGCTGTGCTGTTAATCTTGATAGTATTACAGGGGACAGTGGATAGTTTTAATGTTGACTACCGCATACAGAAAATTTTATTGCATTGTGCTGTGCTGTTAATATTGATCGCGGTACAGCAGTCAGTGGATAGTTGTAATGATGTGAACTGGACACAGAAAATTTTATTTCATTTTGCTGTGCTGTTCGTATTGATAGCGGTACAGCAGAGAGTGAATAGTTGTAATGTTTTGGACTGGATACAGGAAATTCTGTTGCATTGTTTTGTGCTGTTAATAGTTATAGCGGTACAGCAATCAGTGGATAGTTGTAATGTTGTGAACTTGATATAGAAAATTATATTTCACTGTTCTGTGCTGTTAATTGTGATAGCGGTACAGCAGTCAGTGGATAGTTGTAATGTTGTGAACTGGATATAGTAAATTATATTGCATTGTTTTGTGCTGTTAATAGTGATAGCGGTACAGCAGACAGTGGATAGATGTAATGTTGTGAACTGGATACAGAAAATTGTATTGCATTTTTCTATGCTGTTAATAGTGATAGCTGTACAGCAGTCAGAGGATAGTTCTAATGTTGTGAACTTGATATAGAAAATTATATTTCATTGTTCTGTGCTGTTAATAATGATAGCGGTACAGCAGTCAGTGGATAGTTGTAATGTTGTGTTACTGGATACAGAAAATTTTATTTTATTTTGCTTTTCTGTTCATCTTGATAGTGGTACAGCGGACAGTGTATAGTTTTAATGGTGACTACTGCATAAAGAAAATTTTATTGCATTTTTCTCTTCTGTTAATATTGATAGCGGTACAGCAGTCAGTGGACTGTTGTAATGTTGTGAACTGGATACTGAAAATTGTATTGCATTGTGCTGTTCTGTTCATAGTGATAGCGGTAGGGCAGAGAGTGAATAGTTGTAATGTTTTGGACTGGATACAGGAAATTCTATTGCATTGTGTTGTGCTGTTAATAGTGATAGCGGTACAGCAGTCAGTGAATTGTTGTAAAGTTGTGAACTGGATATAGAAAATTATATTGCATTGTTCTGTGCTGTTAATAGTGATATCGGTACAGCAGTCAGTGGATAGTCTTAATGTTGTGAACTGGATACAGGAAATTGTATTGCATTAGGTTTTGCTCTTAATAGAGAAAGCATTTCAGCAGACATTGAATTTCTTTAAGTTTTAAATTGGATAAAATTTTCTATTGAATTTACTTGTGGTTTTAATAGTGATAGCGGTACAGCAGAGTGTTTACTTGTAATTTTGTAACAGGAAATTAATATATATATATAATAATGTTCCGTTCTGTTAAAACTTATAGAGTTTATAAATAGTGTTAATAGTTATAAATTTGTGAAAAGTATACATAAATTTTATTCGATTTTGCTCTTCTTTTAACAGTGATAGTGGTAACGCAGAGAGTGGATATTTGAAATGTTTTGAACTGGATACAAAAATTTGAATTATATTGTGCTCTTCTGTTAACAATTATAGCGGTAAATCAGAAAGTGCCATTTTAAAATTTTGTGAAATTGATACAGAAATTATTTTGTATTTTGCTGTTCTTTTATCAGGGATACCGATAGAGCAGACAGTGGATAGTTGTAGTGATTTGAACTGGATGAAGAAATTTATATTCCATTGTGCTCTGCTGTTAATAATTTTAGAGTACAGCAGTATGTTTACAGTTGTAATAATTTGAACTGAATACAGAGAATTGAATTGCTTTGTGCTGTGCTCTTAATAGTGATAGTTTTACAGCAGAGAGTTTATAGTTGAAAATTGTGAACTACAAACGAAGTATTTTATTGCATTGTGTTGTACTGTGAGTTGTGATTGTGGTAGAGCAAAAGTGGATAGATGAATTGTTGTGAATTGGAAACAGAAAATTGTGTTTTTAATGCTGTGCTGTTAATTTTGATAACGGTACTGTAGAGTGGTTAGATGTATTATTGTGAATTTAAAGTGAAAATTTAAATTAATTTTGCAGTGCTGTTAAAATTGTTAGCGGTAAAAGAGGGTGGATATTTGTAATGTTGGTAATTGGATACAGATATTTTATGGAAGTGTGTTGTGTTGTTAATAGTGATAGCGGTTCTAATGTTGTGAACTTGGTACAGAAATTTTAATGTATTTTGTTGCACTGTTAATTGACTTAACGGTACAACAGACAGTGAATAGATGTAATGTAGTGTACAGGATACAGATTTGTAATGAAATCTGTTGTGCTGTTAATAGTGTTAACTTTGCAGCAGGCAGATGAGAGATGTAATATTGTGAACTAGATAGAGGAAATTATAATTCATTTTGTTGTGCTATTAAGAGTGATCGCTTTAAAAGAGGCTGTGAATTGTTGTATTGTCTTAAATTAGATACAGAAAATTTTATTTCATTTTGCTTTGCTCTTAAGCTTTTGAAGCCTAACGACGGCTATAGTGGTCGTACCGCACCGCAAACATCTAAATGTTGAATTTTATATATTTATTCAAAAAATATGTATTAATATTTTAAGCATTGAATATACTCTCCTTTTTTTCCTCTTCAAAATGCAGTTTGTTCTATCATTCCAACGTATTTCAATCCTGTATTATTCACATTTATTATGCAGAATGTTAAAAAATTTAATATATAATTCCGGCACCTAAAAGTTGGTTAAGATAGCGGTAAAGCAGTATGAAATTTTTAATTATGTGTACTGAATATAGAAAAATTTATTACAATTAGCTTTGCTGTTTATAGTGTTAGTGGTTCAGTAGATAGTGGATTGTTTTAAGTTGTGAACTGGATACAGAAAATGTATTGCATTGTGCTGTGCTGTTAATAGTGATAGTGGTACAGCAGAGTGGATAGTTGTAATGTTGTGAACTGGATACAGAAAATTTTATTGAATTGTGTTGTGCTGTTAATAGTGAAAGCTGTATAGCAGACAGTGAATTGTTGTGATGTTTGAAATGGGTACAGAAAATTTAATTGCATTTTGCTGTGCTGTTAAAAGAGACAACGGTACAGTAGAGAGTGATTTGTTTTATTGTTGTGAACAGGATACAGAAACGTTTATTGCAATGTGCTGTGTTGTTAATGGAAATAGCGGAAGAGCGTAAAGAGGATAGTTAAAATATTTTAAACTGGACAAAGAAATTAGTATTACCTTTTGCTCTCCTGTTAATAGTGATAGAGGTACAGCAGACAGTGTATAGTTATAATATTTTTTACTGGTTACCGAATATTTTATTGCATTTTGCTCTGCTCTTAATAGAGATTGCTTTAGAGCAGGGAGTGGAAAGTTTTAATTTTTGCGTACAGAATACACAAAGTTGTATTACATTTTGCTCTGCTGTTATTAATGTTAGCGGTACAGCAAACAGTGGATAGCGTTAATGTAGTTAAATGGATATACAAAATTTTATTGCATATGGCTGTTCCTTTAATAGTGAAAGCGGTACAGCAGACATTTTATTGTTCATAGTTGTGAACTTTAAAAAAATTATATTCATTTGTGCCTTACTGTTAATATTGATAGGGGTAAAGCCTTAAACAGACAGTCTATGGTTGAAAGTTGTGAACTAGATAAAGAAAATTTTATTGAATTTTTTTGTGCTGTTAATAGTGATAGCGGTACAACAGACAGTGTATAAATGCAATGTTTCCAACTGGGTACAGAAAATTTTATTGCATTTGCTCTGCTGATAATTGAGATAGCAAACAAAAGAGTGGTTATAAGTAGGGTTGTGAACTGGCTACAGAAAATTTTATTGCATTTTGCTCTGCTGTTAATAGAGATAACGATATTAAGTGTCGATAGATGTAGTGTTGTGAACTGGATACAGAAATTTTTTTGATTTGTGCTGAGGTTTTAAATTTGATAGCGGTACAGAAGAGTGGATTGTTATAATGTTTGCAACTGGATAGTAAATATTATATTTCTTTGTGTTGTGCTGTTAATATTTATACCGTTACAGCAGTGTGGATGATTGTAATGTTGTTAAATTGATATAGAAATTTGTATTGCATTTTGTTCTGCTGTCAATATTGATAGCGGTATATCAGACGGTGGTTAGTTGTAATGTTGTGAACTGGATACAGAACATTTTATTGCATTTTGTTGTGCTGTAAATATTGATAGCGGTAAAGCAGACAGTGGATAGTTGTAATGTTGTGAACTGGATACAGAAAATTGTATTGCATTGTGCTGTACTGTTAATAGTGATAGTGGTACAGCAGACAGTGGATAGTTGTAATTTTGTGAACTGGATACAGAAAATTGTATTGCATTGTGCTGTACTGTTAATAGTGATAGTGGTACAGCAGACAGTGGATAGTTGTAATGTTGTGAACTGGATACAGAAAATTGTATTGCATTGTTCTGTACTGTTAATAGTGATAGTGGTACAGCAGACAGTGGATAGTTGTAATGTTGTGAACTGGATACAGAAAGTTGTATTGCATTGTGCTGTGCTCTTAATAGTGATATCGGTACAGCAGACAGTGAATAGTTGTAATGTTGTGAACTGGATACAGAAAATTGTATTACATTGTGCTTTGCTGTTAATAGTGATAGTGGTACAGCAGACAGTGGATAGTTGTAATGTGAACTGGATACAGAAAATTGTATTGCATTGTGCTGTTCTGTTAATAGTGATAGTGGTACAGCAGACAGTGGATAGTTGTAATGTTTTGAACTGGATACAGAAAAATGTATTGCATTGTGCTGTGCTGTTAATAGTGATAGTGGTACAGCAGACAGTGGATAGTTGTAATGTTGTGAACTGGATACAGAAAATTGTATTGCATTGTGCTGTGCTGTTAATAGTGATAGT
>Ga0123357_10003887_pt1 | contig 17328 bp, 13 predicted proteins | sample TergutEmb28metaG_FD_89873 | JGI IMG/M metagenome (GOLD analysis project Ga0123357, IMG submission 89873) | Embiratermes neotenicus P4 segment gut microbial communities from Petit-Saut dam, French Guiana - Emb289 P4 | ecosystem: Host-associated > Arthropoda: Insects > Digestive system > Gut ... | reverse complement strand
CGCCGTCGGTGACCGACACGCCGATGGTCCACCACATCATCGAGGAACGCCCTGAGGCCAAACTCGACCAGATTCCGATGCGGGAATTCGGTAGGCCCGAGCAAATCGCCCGCATCTGCTATTTCTTCGCCACTGACATGTCCGAATACACCAGCGGCATCTCGGTCGCCAGCGATGGTGGCGCCTGGGCGGTCCAACGACCCTTTATGGCCTGGCAAGTCGCCGGCAAATCAGCGAACCCATAACCCGACACCGACACCAAACAAGATACAAGGAGGTAACAAAGTGAAGCAAGGATACGTCGTCGGAATTGATTCCGGCACCTCGATGGTCAAGGCCGCCCTGTTCGACATGACCGGCAAGGAACTGTTCATCGCGGCCCAAGAGACGCCAGTTGAGCAGCCCCACTTCGGGTGGTCCGAATTCGACTTGGACACTGACTGGCGGGCTGTGGCCAAGGTGCTGCGCGACCTCATCGCCAAGAGCAATGTCGACCCGAAAGACATCGTGGCCGTCGGCCTCGGTGGCAAAGGTGTTGGCGTCTGTTTCCTGGGCTACGACAACAGGCCGGTGCGCAAGGGCATCTTGTGGAATGATGCCCGGTGCGCCGACATGACCCGTGACTGGATTGAGACCGGCAAGATGGACCAGGTCTTCGACGTCACCGCCAACTGGTTGATGACGGGAGACGTTGGAATCCTCTTGCCATGGATGAAGGAGCACCAACCCGAGGTGCTGGAGAAGACCAAGCACTTCCTGCTCAACACCAACTGGATGTGTTACAACCTGACTGGTGAATTCGGGGCCAATGCCACCGACATGTATTCCCAGGTCGATGAGACCCGTCAGTACAGCGACCATGTCATGGCCATCGAGGACATTCTGGACCTGAGGGACAAGTTCTTGCCGATGCAGAATCCCTGGGAACTCGCCGGTCGGGTCACCGCTGCCGCCGCCGAGCAAACCGGGCTGGCCGTCGGCACACCAGTCGCGTCCATCGGCTGGGACGTGGTCTGCTGCTCGGCTGGCGTCGGGGCGGTCAACGACGGCCAGGCCAACATCATCCTCGGTACGTCCGGCGTCATCATGCTGACCATGCCAGCATTTGCGCACTCCCCCAGCCTGGGCTGCCAGACGATCCACAGCATTCCCGGTAAATGGCAACAGCTAATCGCCCCGCTGACCGGCACGCCGAACACCGACTGGTTCGTCAAGAACTTCACCGAGGCCGATCAGGCTCGGGCCGAGCGGGAAGGCCGGAGCCTTTTCGCCGTGTTCGACGAGGAGATTGCCCGGGTCAACCCGGGCTGCAATGGCACGATCTACCACCCGTACATGAACGCGGCCGGTGAGCGCGCACCGTTCACCAACACAAATGCTCGCGGCAACTTCTTCGGCCTAAACCTGACGAGCGACCGCCACGTCCTCCACCGGGCCGTCTATGAGGGCATGGCCTTTGCAAACAAGCATTGCCTTGATGCCTACACCTACCCGGTGAGCGATATTCGGTTGTCCGGCGGCGGTTCGAAGAGTCCGGTGTGGTGCCAGATCTTCGCCGACATCTGTGACGCCACTATCAGCTTGCCCGGCGGGACGGAGTTTGGTGCCAAAGGCGTGGCCTGGAACGCGGCGCTGGCGGCTGGGTACTTTGGCGATTGGGAGGAAGCCTCGCAGGCCTTCACAAAGGTCGAGCGAGTGTACGAGCCGAATCCCGAAACCGTCAAGATCTACGCCGATCTGTACGAGGTCTACAAGGCCATCCCCTACGCCTTGTTCGACAGTTGGCAGATGCGGACCGATTTCCTGAGGTGCAACGGGTTCGAAGGTTAAACTCCCAGAAACGCCCAGCCTCAAATCCCTGCCAACTGTGACCAGGTCGTCGTTATCCGTCAATTTGGTGACGATACGGCACAGTTACCTCGCCCAAGTGATCGGGAGGGTGAAAGAAAACTCGGGCAGAGTCGTGCTTTCACCAATCACGTGAGACTCGGGGCGGGTGTATTTGAGGGCCACTCCCGGGGCGTTGAACGATTTCTGGAGCTTCTTAGTGATGTAGCACACTATCCAGCCTTCATTTGGGGAACTTTCTGCCCCGAACTCGATGTCGCCACCGATAGCCGCCAGAATCGCGTCGGTGCGGTTTTGGTTGTATTCATTCAAGTCCGCCGGCTCGTCGCTGTATGTATGCTGCATCTCAAAGCATGGCGCCGTCTTCGTGTCCGCGGCGATCAGCATGAATTGTTCGGCCCACCGGGCAAACTGTGTCTGATACTCCTCATTTCTGTTGTCCCTGACGACGCGGAACCCCACCATCGCGCTGTCATCGAAGCCGCCACCGGGACCCTGTGATGGGACGTGCAAAAGCTGCGGGACGACCATCGGGCTGACCTTCTGGATTGTTATCGCGAGCCTAGTGCTTGTGTCCGTCCGAGTCTGGTTGACGTCAATGATGCTGGCTGGGTCGGCGACGGTCGCTGTCGGGCCAGGTGCCGCGCCCATCGAACAGCCGCTCACGCCGATCAGAACCGCCAGCAACCCGGTGATGCGTCGTGTTTTCACGCTGATGTCCCGTCCCTTTAGACCCAAGGTTACCGAAAACTGAAGCGGTCAAATCGCGGCGCAATGTCAACTGGGAAGGTTTTGGCGCTGCCGGGCTGACCAGACACGCCTGCCGCATCTCATCCCAGCGGGCCAGCGCCCAGTTGTAGGCAAATCGGGCAGTGCCGACTGCCCGCGCCAGAGCGGTGGCCTGCTCGTTAGTCGGGTCGAGACTGACCTTGTGCGCCCGAAACATCGGCCCCCTTCGCCACGGCCCCAACCAGCGTCAGGGTCCTTCACGACCCCAACCCGCACATTCTCACAGAGAGCACCGACAGAATCTCCAGCATGTCACTGGTTCGAAAGACAGGTAGGGACAGACGGCAGGGACGGGAAAGGACCATGTGGGAAACCATCTGGCTCCCCCGCGTGGACTCGAACCACGAACCCTCTGATTAACAGTCAGATGCTCTGCCAATTGAGCTACAGGGGAATGCTGCGGATTCGACATTAGCAGACTGGCTACACCGCCACCAATCCTGAGTCGGCCGCGATGGCTTGGTCTTGACGCTCGGCCAAGTCGGTCAGGTCGAGGCCGGTCAGGACAGCTTGAAGTTCGCGGCGCAGTGAACCGGCCACCAGGACGGCCTCGGACGTCGCCTGCCAGGCGGCCCGACCGGCCGGCGTTGCCAGACCCCGCAGTTCCAGCCCGGCCAGGTCGAGCGGCACGACCGACGGCGTGATGTGCCAAATACCGGCATCGACTCGCTCGTCAAGTACAGCCGCCGGGACATGCGGGAAAGGCACGGCAACGTACCGGTCCACCTGATCGGGCGGGAACTCGGCCAGCGTCAACGCCCGGTGGTCCGGCGAGTCGGTGTCAATGGCGATCAGGCGCGGCGGGGTCTGTCCACCGCGGCGGCTGACCACGGCGATGCGGTCCGGGCCATAGTAAGTACCCACGCCCAGCGCCCGGAAACGAAAACCCTGGTCGGCGGCCGACAGCGCGCCGGCCGACACGACGGCCAGATCGCCGTCGCCAGCTCGGGCCATGGCCAACCGGACAGAACCGCCACGCCGGTGGCGCACCGTGTGGGGAATGCCCAACCGCGACAAGGCTTCGGCCACGACCGCCTCCAGGGCGGTGATCTCAACCGGCCCGGCTGGGGGCAGCAGCAGCCGAATCGGGTCCAGCCCACCAGCCCGCCATGTCGCCGCCACGTCGAGCGCCGTGATGACGCGGCCAAGATGCCCGTGCGACACCGTCCGCAGGGCCCGGGTCGCCCGCAGTTCGTCGAGGGCCCGCTGCATCGTACCGGCCCCCACGCCGTGCTCAACCAGGTACTGCTGGTTGGTCGGCAACCGGCCCTCGAGCCCGACGGCCAAGGCATCGCGCGCCACGGCAGTCACCGCGACCTGAAGGGCACCGCCGAATGGACGCGGCGGGGTGGCTTGATTCACCGTGTCACGCTATCAGAGCTTCATCAAGGAACTCGGCCACGCCATCGTTGTCGGCACGGCCGATCACCTGATCAGCCAGCACCTTGACCGCGGCCTGAGCGTTGTCAGGCACGAACACTCGCCCGACCAAACCGAGCCACCCGATGTCGTTGCCGCCGTCGCCGAAACCCCAGACCTGACTGGCGTCGATGCCCAGTCGCTCCAACAGGAACCCCACCGCCTCCTGTTTGGTCGCGCCGACCGGAGCAGCCTCAAAGAACTGCGGCATCGACCGTTCCAGACCGGGAATGACCCCAGCCAGCCCTGAGGCGTCCAACTGCGCCGGGGTGCCCCCGAGCATGACCTTGACAATGGCCTGCTGCGCGATGACCTCGTCCAGCGCCTGCCGTACCGGCGCCTCGCCGACCAACGTGACCAGCAGGCGGTTCGAAGCGGAGTCCTCGTCGGCATACCATGCGTCAGCCGTCCAAACGTTGGGCGAGACCCCGGCACGGCGAGCTGCCGCAACTGCAGTACGGACATCGTCCGGATCCATCGCCTTCGACCACAGCCGCTGGCCGGTTGTCGCATCGGTCACGAGCGCGCCATTGGTGCTGACTTGCGGTGCTTCAAACCCGACCTGTCCGGCCAACCGCAAAACGGCGCGTTCAGTCCGCCCGCTGACGATCACCCCGGCGATGCCCAAGTCCGACAGCCGCCGCAGGCTGGCCACCGTCCGCTGACTGACGGCGTGGTCGGCACCGGTGATGGTGCCGTCCACGTCCAGTGCGACCAGTTTGGGCCGCGACATCGTCATCCGGTCAGTCAGCCAACGCACCCGACTGGGTCGCCTGGAACTCGGCCAGGCCGGCGAAGAAGCCGGAGTCGGTCAGCCCGGAATAGGCCTTGCGGAACAGCCCGAAGAGCTCGTTGTAGCGCTCAACGGCGGCCGGCTTCGGCTCAAACGACCCGGTTACCCGGACCATCGAGTCGACGGCTTCGCGCATCGTCGAGAAGATGCCGGCGCCCATGGCGCCGAGCATGGCCGCCCCGAGGACAGCGCATTCGCTCTCCTGCAACGCCTGGGTCGGCCGCCCGTAGATGTCAGACTGAATCTGGCACCACAGCGGCGACTTGGTCGCCCCTCCGCTGAGCCGGACTTCCTGCAACGGCGTTCCCATCTCGGTGAAGAACTCCAGGATGTCCCGGGTCTCCAGGGCAACGCCTTCCATGACGGCGCGAGCCATCGCACCCGTACCATGGGCGAAGGTCAACCCGAGGAAGCAGGCCCGGGCATCGGCGTTGAAGTTCGGCGCGTTCGATCCGGCCAGGTACGGCATCATGATCAAACCCTGGGACCCCTCGGGGATCTTGGCGGCCATCTCGTTGAGGACGTCGAAGGCGTTGGCGCCGCCTTGGGCCTCGACGGTCTTGCCGACGTAGCCGATGGCCTCGCGGAACCACCGGTAGGACGAGGCCGCTGCCGAGGTCAGGCCTTCCGATGTCCACTTTCGCGCACCGGCGATGGCCGAGGCCGAGCAGTTGATCCGGCAGTTCGGGTCGAAGCGCGGCTCGTCCTGATGGGCGATCGTGACGCCAGCCGTACCAAGGGTAACCTCGGCTAGACCCTCTTCGATGACACCGGATCCGACGGCAGCGCACTGCTGGTCGCCACCGCCACTGACCAGCGGTGTACCTGGGGCCAAGCCGGTCCGAGCCGCCGCCTCGGCTGAGACGACGCCGACCTTGACCCCGGACGGTACGAGCTTGGGCAGCCAGGCCATGTCGATGCCCAATTTGGCGCAGAGATCGGCATCCCACTCGAAGGTCCGAATGTTCATCACGCCGTAGAGCGAGGCGTTGGAGTAATCCATGTAGTAGTCATCGGCGCCCATCTGGCGCAGGAACCACTCCTGACAAGTCAGAATCTTGGCCGTCTTGGCGATGACATCCGGCTCGTGCTTGATCATCCACATGATATGCGGGCTGGTCCAGACCACAGCCGGTGGCATGCCACAGACCTCGTAATGCTCCTTGACTCCAACGTGCTCGTTGATCCACGCCACCTCGGCACCACAGCGGGCGTCCTGCCAGGAGATGCCGATGCCGTCGCGCAGCAGCCGGCCATTGATGTCGACGAACATGTGCAGACAACGCTGGGTCGAGAAGCAGACCGACGCGATTTCCGTCGCAGCCAGGCCCGATTTGGCGATGACCTCGGTGAGCACCTCATCGTTGGCGCGCGACAGCATGTTGATGTCCTGCTCGACCCAGCCGGGACGTGGGAAAATACAGCCGTACTCCCGGTAGGACTCGGCGACGATGCCGCCGCTCAGATCGTAGATTTTCGCTTTGACCCCCGTGGTGCCGGTGTCAACGCCGATAACGTATACCATGAATGCTCCTTCGCTTGCTTGTCCGATGGTGTGTCAAATTAGGTGTGGGGTGGCCGCCGCCAGCTTCAGGCGGTGGTCAACTCGTCGTAGGTACGGAAAATGTCGTCAATCAGGGCGTCGTCCCAAGCGCCCAGAAAACCCCAAAGGTCGGCCACCGAGGTCCGCCGGCGCATCAGGTGAGCGCTGGCAAAGGCCCAGCGCGCCATGGCTGCGCTGATGCCGCTGGGGATTTCCTCCCAGCGCAAAGGATGGCCGGTGGCGTTCAGAGCCGAGACGAAGTCAGCCGGTTTGACGGTGAAGCGGCGCAGATCCTCGCGCTGTGCCGGCCAGTCGTCGACGAAGGCCATGATCTGCGGACGGTGCGCCCGCCAGGCGGCGATCTTGGCGGCATAGTCGTTCCAGCACTCCCGCCAGGAGGCGCCGTCGGCGTCGAGGTGGCCGAAGGCCGCCTGGACCTTGGCCAACTCAGCATCATCGTCGATCCGGTCAGGGTCCAAGCCTGTCAGATCGTCGCGCTCGAGCAACTTTTCCCAGGCGATCAGCGACAAAATCGTCGCCAGAGCGCACTGGGAGCCATGGTTGCCGACCGGGCGACCATGGTACGGCGCCGCCATGTCGAGGGTATGACTGGTGACGTGTTCGAGCCCTGACAAGGGGGCCGACTCGCCGGCGACGGTCATGGCCAGGCCACAGGCGGCCAGATCAAGGGCCACCGCCTCGGTCTGAGCCAGGCTGCGGCTGGCCAAAACCGGGTCACCCGACAGGAATCTTCCCCGGGAGAACTCCATGACCTCCCAGGCCAACGGTTCCCAGGCCGTCAGGCCCAACAGGTGACCCAACCGGTAGTCGGCGAACGAGACCGCCGCCACCGAGGCGTCTCCGATGCCTCCGTCGGAGTAGGGGCGTGGCGCCTCAGCCAGCATCGTGTCATCGAGCAGCAGGACATCCGGCAGCCGCGAGGCGACGGTCCGCTTGACCTGACCGATCGTCAACACCGCCTGGCCGGACGTGAAGGCACACACCGAATTGGCCGTTTGGACAACGATCAGCCGCACCGGCGCGTGATCGACTTCGAACTCGTGAACGGCGTGTTTCGTGATGTCGGTCACAACACCGGAACCCAGCGCGACCACCGTGTCACCAGGGCGCAAGCGGGCACAGAGGGCCTTGATCCGGTCGGGTTCGGTGTGGACCTCCGCGCCGTCGAACACAACCACCTCAACCGGCAGGCCGGCGGCCGCGAGCATCTGCCGGACAAACGGCTTGACCGGTTCGCCCAGGCGGAGGATGTCGACCTGATCCTGCGTGATGACGACGCGCTCGGGCCGACCGGCGGTCACGATCTGGGTCAGGCGCGCCAGCGCGTCGGGGCCGGCTACGATCTCGGACAAATTCAAGCCTTGCGGGTCCACCGAATTGTCGGGCGCCGCCTGCCGTAGGCGCGCGTAGTAGTCGGCCAAAGGTCCGGGACAAAGTTCAATCATCGTGTCGCCTCCACATATGTCCTAACTGCGGCCGGAACCTGATAGCCCGACCGGTGACGTGTCACCTTGACGGCGTAGTCAGCCACCTGTTGACGGCGTTGCTGCGGCGTCCAGCCCAGCAGGTCACCCATCAGATCGGCGATGGCGCCGACTTCGGCCAGGCCGCCGTCAGGATCCCAGAAGAACAGTGATGTCCGCCGCACCAGCAGATCCTCCAGTGTGGCGCAGTATTCCTTGTCGATGGCGTACTTGATCTCCGCGACCGTCAGGTGCCGCGCCCCGATGACCTGACGGTTGGCCTCGTCGGCCCGCCACCGCGCCAGGATCGCCTGCGCGTTGGCCCCACAGCGGCGCACCCATCGCGCCCACACATCATCGGGTACGTCGGCCGGAGTTTTCGCCACTGTAGCCAAACCGGCTGCGTCACCGCCCGAGATCGGGGTCACGTCAGCCAGATACCGGGTGGCCGGGCGGCCCAAGGCCTTCATCGCTTCATCAACGACGTGTTGGCCCATCACCCGGTTGCTGGTCAGCTTGCCCCCTGACACCGTGATCATTCCGCCGGGACCGGTTTCGACCCGGTGTTCGCGCGAGGTGTTGCCGACCGACGTACCAGGGGCTGGCGCCACCAACGGCCTCAGACCGGCCCACGAGCCGATGATATGCGAGGCGTCCAGCTTGGCGTCCGGCATGGTGTGATTGGCCACGTTGAGCAGGTACTGAATGTCGGCCTCGGTCGGCTCGACCTGATCGGGATCGCCGTCGTAGTCTGTGTCGGTTGTACCGACGTAGACCCGGTCCTCTTCCAACGACGGCGTGGGCCAGGTCACCCGGCCATCGTCGGGCGAGCGCAGGAAGATGACGTGTTGCAGCGGGAAGTCTCGGCGGTCGAACACGATGTGGACACCCTTCGAGGGGCGCAGTTTAGCCGCCGGACGGCCGTACTCCTGGCTGACCAGGCCAGCCGTCCAGGGCCCGGTGGCGTTGACGACGACCTTGGCCCGATAAGTCTGGGTGGCGCCGGTCAGGTTGTTGGACGTCGTGACCCCAACGACCCGTTGACCATCGCGGACCAGGCCGGTCACCGTCGTGTGGTTGAGTACCGTGGCGCCGTGTTCGACGCCCGACTTGACCGTGTCAAGGGTGAAGCGGGCGTCATCGGTCAAGGCGTCGTAGTACAGGCCGGCCCCGCGTAAGCCCACCGGATTGAGGCCGGGTTCAAGCTTCAAGACGGCGGCCTTGTTCAGCATGTGGTGCCGGCGCTGGCGCCATTGGCCGGAAAAGCCGTCGTAGAAGGTCAGGGCGAAGTTGAGCATGCCTAGCCCATAGGAGTCGCCCTCGAAAATGGCGTAGAGGTGCGGTACGAGATGAGTCAGGTGGGGCGCCAGTTTCAGCGACAATTCCCGTTCCTTGACACCTTCTCGGACCAGCTTGAATTGGTAGGTTTCGAGGTAGCGCAAGCCACCATGGATCATCTTGGACGACCGACTGGAGGTACCGGCGGCGAAGTCGTCGCGCTCGATCAGCAGCGCGTTCAGCCCGCGCAGGGCGGCATCGCGCAGACAGGCCGCACCGGTGACACCACCGCCGACCACGATCAGGTCGTACTCGACCTGGCCGAGGTCATCGGTCGCCGCTGGCGCGGATCCGGTCGGGGCTGACTCGGTCATAGTCCCAGTTTCCCGGGATTGAGGATGCCGGCTGGGTCAAGGGCTTGTTTCACCTTGGCGAGGACCAGGTGGGCCGAGCCGAGCGAGCGGCGGGCGTAGGGCGAGCGAATCAGGCCGCCGCCGTGGTGGTGCGACAACTCGGCGCCATGAGCCAAACAGATTTCCATGGTGGTAGCCCAGATCTCGTCCAGCCGCCGGCAAGCGGCCTCGTCGTCGGCCAGTTGACCGAACAAGATCAGGTACATCGACGTACCCTGGGGGTAGACGTGGGACCAATGGGCGTTGACTTCGTCGGCCAATGGCGCCAGGGCGGCCGTCAGGTCGTGGTACAACGCCTCAATGCCAGTCCAGTAGTGGGCCACCTCAATGGTCTCGGCGATGCCGCCAACGGTGGCAACCCGGTTCTCAACCGAGGAAAAGTCAAAACGGCGGCCCATCCAGGCGGCGGCTGCGTCTGGGCCGAGCGGCCGGCCACCGCAGTCCAGCACCATTTGCTCAAGCAGCCCGAACTCGGTTTCGGCCATGGCCTTGACACCGCGCGTACCCAAGAACAGCCCACAACCGTCGAAATCCGGGTCACCCATGGCATGTTTGGCCTCGACTTCGTCGTACAGCCTCAGCAGGAAAGGCCGAAAGCCGGCCGCGGCTTGGGCACGCATCAGGCCCAGGCCGGCCTGGACGCTGGGTAGGACGTAGGATCCGAGCAGTTCGGCCTCCGGCAGCGGGAAGATCTTGAGCGTGACCGAGGTGATGACACCGAGGGTGCCTTCGGCCCCGATGAAGATCTGACGCAGATCGGGTCCCATGGCGGCCCGCGGCTTGGCCACCAGGTCGATCTTCTCCCCCGTCGCCAGGTAGACCGTGTAGCCGACAACCAGGTCCTCGATGCCGCCGTAGAGCGAGGAAAATTGGCCGGTGGCTAGGGTCGACAGCCAGCCGCCGACGGTCGAGCGCAGCAGCGATTGGGGTGAATGACCCAGGGTGAAGCCAGCCTGGTTGAGCTTGTCCTCCAGTTCCGAGCCGCGGTAATTGGCCGAGACGGTCACCATCAGGTCCGTCTCGTCTAGCGCGTACTCCGGCGCCAGACCGGTCACGTCCAGAACGATGCCGCCGCGCAGCGGAATCGGCTGACCGGTGACCGATGAGGCCAGCGCCCGGACGGTCACTGGCACGGCCTCGGCGCTGGCCAGTGCCAGAATCCGGCCGATTTGGTCGGGTTGATCAACCGCGACGACTGCCTCCGCCCGATGGGGGTGACGGCCGAGCGCCTGCCACTTGGTCGTCATCGGCCAGGTGTCGTGGCTGGTGGCATCCAAACTGGCCGCGTCGGTGTGAACGTGACTAGGACCGACGATGTCGCCCAGCGCTTGCAGCAAGTGAGTACCGATAGCCACGCTGGTCTCCCTCGACGTCGCAATTCTCCAGATCTGGAGTATTGGTCCCTATGCTACCTCACCCTAGGCGGCGCCAGTCAAGAGCCTGAACCCAAGTCGGTCGAACTTTCTCCAATCGGCCTGCCACATGTATCGTATGAAATACATGACATTCCCATCATTGATGGGCTGACGTAGTGAGGTCGCACCCATGACAACCAAACCCACTCCAGGCAGTTTCCCCTGGCAGCACCTACCCCGCCCGGGCAAAATCTACGGCGCCGCCACCGTCTCCGAGCGCGGTCAGATCGCCCTGCCGGCCGAGGTCCGGCGCGAACTCGGCATCAATCCCGGCGACAAGCTGATGGTCTTCGGCAACAAGGTCAACGACGCCGTCGTCCTGATCAAGGCCGATGTTTTCGAAGGCTTCGCCGATTTCTTCATGACCAAGTTGAACAAGTTGGGTGAGACGGCTCAGGGCTTCTTCGAGGCCTTCACCGCCGTCGACGACGAGGCTGGAACCGCCGCGACTGACGACCCGCTAGACTCCGAGGCATGATTCGGGGCGGGACCAGCCGATATGCCAAAACGCTCAGTCTGGCCGTCTGGTTCATTGTCCAGCTCTGGTGGCTGAAACACACCAGGTGGCTGCGTGGTAGCCGCCAGGAAACCGTCGCCGCCGCCTTGTACACCCGGCAAGCCCGCCGGTTCGTCGCCTTCGCCATCGACATGGGTGGGCTGATCGTCAAGCTCGGCCAGTTCTTGTCGGTCAGGATCGACCTGCTCCCGAAACAGTACATTGATGAGCTGTCCCGGCTGCAAGACTCGCTGCCAGCCGTCGCCACCGACCAGATCGTCGCCGTCATTGAGGCCGAACTCGGCCGCCCGTTGTCACAGATCTACGCCAATTTCGACCCGGTACCGGTGGCGGCCGCCTCGCTCGGCCAGGTCCACCGCGCCAGCCTGCCCAGCGGCCAGATCGTCGCCGTCAAAGTCCTGCGCCCTGGCATCGACGACTTGGTCGCGACCGATCTGCGCTCGCTCAAAGCCATCCTCCGCCTGGTCGACCGGGTGACCGATCTGGGCCGCTTCCTCAGCCTGGCTGACCTCGAAGCCGACTTCGCCGCCACCTTCTCCAACGAACTGGACTACGTCAAGGAAGGTCAGCACGCCGAGACCTTCCAACGCAATCTGCTGATGAACGCCCACGTCGACGTCCCCGAGGTCTTCTGGGACTTCTCGACTCACCGTATCCTGACCCTGGAGTTCATGGACGGTGCGAGGATCGACGACCTCGCTGCCATCGACGCCAACGGCATCGACCGACACGACCTAGCTGTCAATCTGGCCGGGGTTTTTTTCGAGATGGTCTTAACCGACGGCTTCTTCCACGCCGATCCCCACCCCGGCAACGTGTTCGTCCGGTCGGACGGCATCATCCAGTTGATCGACTTCGGCATGGTCGGCTCGATCACGCCGCAGGCCCGCAACCAGTACGCGCGCCTTGTGTTGGCGCTGGTCCGACGCGACGCCGCCGGTATTGTCCAGGCGCTGAAGGCGCTCGGCTTCCTCGGGCCCGGTACTGACACCGTCAAGCTGACTGAACTGGTCAAACCGTACATCGACCAGGTGGTCGGCGATGTCACCGGCTTCTACACTTCCGGGTCGATCCTCGATTCGATGATGACCAACAAAGCGCACCTGACGATCGACCAGGCCACCTTGGCGGAGATGCAGCAGTTCATCTTGACCCAGCCGATCACGCTGCCGGGGCAAACCACCTTCCTGGGGAAAGCGCTGATCACTGTCCTTGGTCTGTGCCTCCGGCTGGACCCGGAGCTCGATCTGCTGGCCACGGCCGCGCCGTACGTCAGCGGCAACTCCGGCCTTGACGCGCTGCGACCCTTGCTAGACAAAGCGCTTGAGGACGGCAAAGGTCTAGCACGTGGCCTGATACCGACCATCCAGCATCTGATGTCGGTTGCCCAAAAGCTGGACGACGGATCGCTGGAGGTCGAACTGACCCAGTCGGTCGAACATCGTCTGATCCAGGCTCAGCGCCAGCAAACCCGTCGCCTGATGGCCGTCATCGCCGCCGGCTTTGCCGTAGTCGGCCTGGTCCTCGGCTGGCGCCGACGTTAGCGAAGAAATCGGTGGACTAGGCTTGCCGCAGATGCCCCCGGGGGTATAGTCGCTCCATCTGGAACGCACTCGCGCCCAGCGACCCTTTGCAAAGGAGCTTCGTTATGACCACAGTCCCACGCGCCGTCGAGTATGGCTCACGCTTCGCCGGCCATACCGCCGTTGTCACCGGTGCCGGATCGGGTATCGGTCTGGCGACCGCCACCATGATCATCCAGGACGGTGGTACGGTCTTCGCGGTCGACGTCAGTCAGTCGCGACTCGACGACGCGGCCGCTCGCCTCGGCTCGGCCTACCACCCGCTGGCAGTCGACATCACCTCGCCGGACGGCCCAGCCCAAATCGCCGCTGCCTCCGGTGACACGATCGACATCCTCATCAACAACGCCGGCATCATGGACGGCTTCCTGCCGATTACCGAACTCGACGATGCCACCTGGGAAAAGGTTTTGGCCGTCAATATGACGTCTCAGATGCGCCTGATCCGCCAGTTCCTGCCCCACATGTTGGTGGCTGGTGCCGGCGCCATCGTCAACGTCTCGTCGGAGGCCTCGCTGCGCACCTGCGCCGGCATCGCCTACACCGTCTCGAAGCACGGCGTCAACGGCATCACCCACCACGTCGCGGCCATCTACGGTCCCCAGGGCATCAGGTGCAACGCCGTCGCACCCGGCGGGGTCAACACCAACGTCGGCGGCGACTTCCTGTCGCAACTGGTCGCCGCCCGCCTCGGCCCAGCCCTGGCAGCGACGGCCCCCGCCCCAGCCGAGCCGGAACTGCTGGCCCGCGCCATCTGCTTCCTGGCCGACAACCACGCCGCCGCCAACATCAACGGCATCGTCCTGCCGGTCGATGGTGGCTGGTCGGTGATGTAGCCCCGCTCCAGCGCGCGACAGCGCTTGGAGGCAGCAAAAACAGGCGGACCGGCTCCAAAAGCGAGCGACGGGTCGGGCCGTCAGGGAGGAAGCCCAGTGGGCTTCCGAGCAGGCCCGGGCTGCCGACGCGCGACAGCGCTTGGAGGCAGCAAAGATTCGCGGGTTCGATTCCCGTCGTGAGCGAGCGCAGCGAGCGAGCGACGGGAATCGAACCCGCATGACCAGCTTGGAAGGCTGGGGCTCTGCCATTGAGCTACGCTCGCGTGGCGCCGGGTCGGACAGAACCAGACCAGCGCCGCCGAACCATCATAGCTAACTCGGCCGCACCCTGCGGCGACTAGTACATTGCCATAGCGCCGTCGCAGCGCGGTTCGGTACCGCCGACAAAGCCATCCGCCGCCCGCCAGATGATCTGGCCGTGGCCGTACAAATCATCCGATGCCGTCGCCACGATGGTGTGGCCGCGCTCGGACAGGCCCTGCAGGATGGCGGGGCCAACCATGTCCTCAACGTCAACCTCCAAACCGCTCACCCAGCGGAAACGCGGCGCGTCGAGCGCCTGCTGCGGGTTCATGGCGAAGTCGAGCACATTCATCATCACCTGGGTGTGAGCCTGGGGCTGCATCGTCCCGCCCATGATGCCGAATGGCCCGACCGGTGCCCCATCTTTGGTCAGGAACCCCGGGATGATGGTGTGGAACGGTAACTTGTCCGGTTGCAGGCAGTTGGCCCGCGTCTGGTCGAGCGTGAAAGAGAAGCCCCGGTTCTGCAGGGCCACCCCCGTACCCGGGACGAACAGCCCTGACCCCTCGCCGCTGGCTAGCGACTGGATGAACGACACCATCATGCCCTCGTCGTCGACGGCGTTGAGGTAGACCGTACCACCGGTCGGCGGCGCACCCGGGTAGGGCATGGTGGCACGCGGTCCGATCAATGCCCGGCGCTCGGCGGCGTAAGCCTCGGACAACAAGTCGTCCACACTGACTGTCATGTAGTCCGGATCGGTGATGTAGGCCAATCCGTCGGCGTAGGCCAACTTGACGGCCTCGATCGTCCGATGCCAAGTGTCGACCGTATCTTTGCCCTCAAAGTCGAAACCTTTGAGGATGTTGAGCGCGATCAGCGCCACCAGGCCCTGCCCGTTGGGCGGCAACTCCCAGACGTCGTAGCCCCGGTAGTTGACCGACACCGGCTCGACCCAGCGCGGCTGGTAGCTGGCCAGATCCTCGGCCCGGATGAAGCCGTCGTACTGACGCGAGAAAGCGTCCAGCCGATCAGCCAGGTCGCCGCGATAGAACCACTCGGCCCCGCCTTCGGCCAGCGAGCGCAGCGACGCGGCCTGGGCGGGCAAGCGGTGACGCTGCCCCGGCTGGGGCACGCCGTCCGGGCACATCGCCTGTTCCCAGGTGGAAAACTCGGCCTGCCCGCCGACCGCCCGAGGATGGTACTTGGCGTAGGCCAGGCTCATCGCCTGGTACTGCGCCGGCGAAACGACAATACCGGCGTCAGCGTACTCGATGGCTGCCTCAAGGTTCTGCGCCAGGCTGCGCCGGCCGAAGCGCTGCGTCAACACCTCCCAGGCGGCCGGTCCCCCCGGCACGGTGACCGAATAGATGCCGTCTTGAGGCATCTCGGCCCAGCCCTTGGAGCGCAGGTAGGCGGCATCCGAGCGGAGCGCCGACGGGCCGGAGGCGTTAAGACCGTACAGCCCGTCCGGCGTCGACACGATGGCGAACGCGTCCGCGCCGATACCGGTCGAGACCGGCTCCAACACGGTCAAACAAGCCGCCGTCGTGACAGCGGCATCGACAGCGTTACCGCCTTGACGCAACGCCTCCAGCCCGGCCTGAGCTGCGAGGTGCTGCGAGGTACCGACTGCGCCCCGCCCGCCGTACAGTGCCATCCGCCGCGATGGGTACGTGTAGTCCAACCAGCCCTGATCCTTCATGATGCACGTCCTCCTGGGCACCAGACTAGTGTTCGTCAGGTGGCTCGGACTTTCGAGACGCCCAGCGGGTCCGCGTAGCATGTCAGCTGACGAAAGGTCCGGCATGACGACTCCGCAGCCTTCTGATCCTGTCCAGCAGATGTCAAACAAGGCATGGCATCGGACTTTGCTTGTCCTGGTTCCGCTGGTGGTCCTGCTCGTTGTCCTCGGCGTCTGGGCGTTCCGGACTTTCGACGCTGTACGCCGGGTGCCGGCGTGGGTCTTCGGCGTTGTGGCCGCCATCGTGGCTGTCGGCTTGCTCGTCTTCGCCAATTGGATTCTCGGGCGGTTCCAGGCCAGCGCCGCTCGTTCGACCGCCCCGACGCCCGCCGCCATGTGGGCATCGGCTCACGGCTGGGAGTACAAGCTCGAAGACAGCAGCCTGGATGACTCCATGGTGCCGCTGTGGTACGACAGCCGGGACTCATCGTCCGCGTCAGACGTCATTCACGGCTGGTATGACGATCGAGAGGCCTGGGCTTTCGCCTTCGAGTTCGTCGGGCACGTCGAGCACACCGTGGACATACCAACCGGTCAAGCAGTCGTGGTGCGGCTCGCGACGCCGTGGCGCGGGCGACTCGAAGCATCGCGCGATAGGCACCTGGTATCCCCCCTGATTGGGACAGTTCTCCCGTTCGGCCAATGGTTCATCGCCGGATTTGTCGCCGACCGGAACGGCCTGGTGGACGACGACGCCGATACCGACGGGCTGGGCGATCTGTTCAGACGTCTCCAGGTGGATCGCATCCTCGAGGCCTCGCGGCTACCACCCACCGCTCTGCTGGGTGCCAAAGACGACGACGGTCGATACCTCGCCGCGATGGTCGACTGGGCTGCCACCCCCGATTCCAGCCTCCCACCGGTCCTGGATGTACTCAACGCCGTGGCGGCCAAGCTGGAAACCGGCGTGGCTGATACTGGAGCGTGGTCGGACCGATGACCCCGATCGCGCCGATGACAGGTTGATTTGGTGGCGCATATCAGCATCTCGGTTTCAAGCGAGTCGGCCAGTCTCGGCGCCTGCCGATGAAGACATCGAAAGCTAGGGCACTGCTGGCGTCCACGGGCAACTGCGCGGCCACGGCGTCACCGCCACGACGCCGTCAACCGCCCCCGATACAGCCGTCGGGTGGCAGGAAACTGCTCGGGTAACCCGGAAGATCGTCTGTTACCAGTGCTCCGATCAGCGCCACCACAGCGATCACGAGAACAACCAGTGGCAGAAGCCACAGCAATGCCAGTCGGTGATGTCGCGAACGGATCATGATTGCCAGAATGATGCCGAGCGCGATCATCCCGAGCAAGGCCGCAACGGCATGTGAGAGCGGGATTCCGGGGTTATAGGCCAAAATGTGTGTCTGTTTTGACGGGTAATGCCTTGTCGGGCTTCTGAAATCGGGGTTGGTTAAGGTCTGATGGCCTT
>Ga0123357_10003886_pt1 | contig 17329 bp, 13 predicted proteins | sample TergutEmb28metaG_FD_89873 | JGI IMG/M metagenome (GOLD analysis project Ga0123357, IMG submission 89873) | Embiratermes neotenicus P4 segment gut microbial communities from Petit-Saut dam, French Guiana - Emb289 P4 | ecosystem: Host-associated > Arthropoda: Insects > Digestive system > Gut ... | reverse complement strand
TCCGATTTTGAACGGTTACGGAGTTATGACCGCTTGAAACTTGGAATAGAAGGTAATGATTATTGACAATGAACGGAAGAAAATAATAAACCAGCATAATACATGATACATTTAAAGTATAAAAGTAAAGTTAACTTCGTGAAATTACCTTTAATTTGAACTGATCTGTGCGTAAAGCTGGTTTTCGAAAATGTCACCGCCGGCCGCAACACAGGCTGCCGCTCGGTTGTGAACTGAGCTAGTTGCTCTTGCAGCTTCCGCTGACTCATTCAGATGCGGTCAGCGGCGTTCACCAGCCACCAGCCGCCAGCTGGTTCCATAAGCGCGGTTCACATGAAGGCGTGTATGGGAATTAAAAAATTCCCATTACTCCGTAACCGTTCAAAATCGGACCCATGTATGAACTTTTTGCTTAGAATCACTCATACTATCATTTCCCAAAGTAGTGCAGATTCCGCCTGAATCACCCTGTATATATATATATATATATATATATATATAACCGTTCAACTTTCGATATAGGTGTTTTGGGTTATATCGGTATAGTTTAACATAAGAAACACTCTCCCGAAGTCTGGCACATTCCTCCTGGGACACCCTGTATATGCCTTCTGTACGATGTGACAAGACATTGAATCCATTCTGTAGAATACAAACTCGAACGTCGGGATAAGAATTAAACAAGTTTTACTAAATGAAAACACATAGTTCCAGATTTCAAACACAATATGTGATTTTTATTTTCATTCTTACCTTGACAACGTGTTTCGGTAAATTGAGCATCATCAGGCCGTCTTCACAAAAATTGGCCGCGACAACTAGTCCAGATTAAAATTAAATTAAATTATTTTGGTGTGTTTGACTGAAGCCTGAAACTATTTGTTTCCATTCAGTTTAATAACACAACGAGACGCCCTTTGCAAAAATTAAACACGTTTTCTTAGATATTCAGTCACATTCTATTGGCATTCATCGAATCAACACTTTTCATGGGTCGAAAAGTTTCATTACACATTCTGGACGTTTCGTTCTTACAACCCAACTGTAGCCTACAACGAACCACGAAGAGTGTATGGTGGCTACAAAATGACTCGTGAACTCTCCGATAAATAGCGTGGTAACTAGCCGATGAGCAGGCGCATGTGTATAAGAAAACGGTGCCAGAGGGAAACAAGTAGTGATGTTTGTCAGATAAAATAACCCCCCTTGTTTTCCGATGTCGTATCTCTCCTACTTCCTATTCTGAATGATGCTGTTCAAATCACAAACGACATGGCTTGATTCAGTTTTATACCCGTTTTCCTCTCTTTCCCTTCCGAAAGGAAAAACTTGCAAACAATTTACTTCTTGGTGTAAATATAACGTCAGCAGCATTACTAAATAACCTAAGAAACACACATAATAAGACAAACATGCAGAACATACAATATACATTGTAAATTAAATTAAAGTGGTAAATATTTGTTCTAATGATGGTTTTGGGATTTCTGCTGAAGTTTTTAGGCCTAAAATGCCAGAAAATTATTACAGACAGAATAATGAAACAGACAAAGTCTTCATCTACATCACAAAGACATATAGGAAGATCAGGGATACCTGTGTATTGTTACGCGCATTCTTACCATAGGCACTGGTCTGTTAAAGTACTATTGAGTGGTCTGGCCATTAGCTGCAGAATTTTATTTTGTTTAAAATTTGGTAGTTCGCGAGTACCAAGGATTCCAGCACTGTGCAGATGGAGATGAATCATTCAAGTGTCATCATTATCATATCCCTCAGAAGGCTGATACAATTACGTTGCTGGTAGCCTAGGCAGAAATATAGCCTCTGATGGGCATGATAACCTGGGACATGTGACGAGGAAAGCGTGATTTCAGGCTTCCGCCGCGAAGTAGAGAAGAACTGCGATCCCCTGGGTTATGACGCAGCGAGTAGTGATAATTTCTTACAGGGGTTTCGTGACAACCTATCGGTCCCGAAACGTCGGTAGGAAATTACCACTACTCGTTGCGTAATAACCCAAAAGAGCACAGTTCTCATGTGACAAGGTAATGTATCAAACTAGTGGTATTAGATGACGGCGTCCCTGTTAGTCAATTTGGCCACATCCATTACACACCCATAACGAAAGTAGCACAATAACGAAGTTTAAAGGTTGCTGGATTCTAATATTGTACGTGTACATAGACGTGGATCATCGTGATTCATTTTTATATGTATTAAAAAAAAAACACGCGCGCGCGCGCGCGCGCACACACACACACACACACACACACACACACACACACACACACACACACACTACCTCTCAGCTCCGAACCAGTACCCCACATTATATGAAGTCCGAAAACTATATCCGTAGATTGGAGGAAAGTGGGAAATTCTTCTGCATACGTGGGCAAATTTGTGATTTTTTGCGCCGAAGTGCAAGTCTTAGCTTATTCCGATAGTTCCAACAACGAGCTCTTGCAACAGATATTTGAGCATCTCTCAGGGACTAAGTGTCTCTCTTTAACATAACAAGCAATAATAAGCCTAATTTGCCTGAATTCGTTTTACAAAAATACATTTACAGCGTGAAAGTAAACTAACCTCCCAACTGTCAACATACGAAAGTAGTTTGTAAAGGAATCCACGAATTTGATTGTAATAGTGCACAAGAATAACCTACCGTGTTCTGTGTTGCTCCCAAGATGTCGTGTTGCGTCACACTCTCGGCTGCTTGACCCCGAAGATGAATGCACTAAGATTTTTCGAAAAGTTCGTAACTATTTGCCAAACGACGTAGAGCAACCTAAGCCTTGAATCATCAGAAACATCGTTGTAAAATCACACATCACATATACTTAGTCATTTAGAACTTACTGTCAGCCATACAAACACACACAACATTCCTCTCACACTTACTCGACAAAAAAAAATAAGATTCTTTTCGAATTGCAAAATTAAGAAATTTATGGAATGTTAGGTCGTCTGGAATGTGACGCGTTGTAGCCTGGTAGACATTCAACGACGGTTCGGAAGAACCAGCAGCCTCCATTCGCTACACTGAAGATGGAGACGGTTTCTCCAAAACGTCGGTCAACTTCCTACAAATAACAGGGCGTCAAACCCTAGAACACAACGACCATGTAGGCGGCAACCTCCGTGGAACGTACTTGTCCTGAACCTATACGTTATATTGTGCTGTGCGTTTTGTCAGTTGACTGCACTTGCAGGTGGGCCTCGCGCGGACGTGTACCCTACGCTGGGAAAATGCTGGGGCGTCGCGTACTTCCGTGCGTAGCTCGGCACTGACTTCGCTGGATAAGTCGAGTGGGTGTATCGCCTGTTCCCCACCATGAAGCCTTCCCCAAATATTATTAACTGAATGTTATGTCTGGCGAAATATTGGTAGACATTGTGTAAAGGGAAGACACCATCTACTGGCGTTGTAACCACTCTCTTAGGTCCGGATAGATGGGTAGGGTTTTTTGTTGTTGTTGTTGTTGTTTGTTTGTTTGTTTAATATACTTCGAGCCACAGGTGTTTTTCAGTGGACGTATGACCGCTCTCCAGTGTAGCTACTCGGAGGCTGCTCATATTGACACATTTTGCTCTGAAGTGGGTTGACCACTAAGGATTTGAATTGAGTGATTCTCGCGGACGCGGTGGGAAAGGAGTGACGTGTGGTGATCGCACTAGTAACTCTTGTCGAGACACATGTAATTTGGTATTAATACTAAAAGATTTCTCACACGCGTCACCCCGCAAGGGTAATTGCACACCCCAGTGTTATAAGTACAACAGTTTGTCACCGTCGACCAGCCCTGGACCGTGGAGTGCTTGGAACGGAACGCTCTTCCACTCTGGTTGGGTAAGTATTTCCTTCTACTGCTTCGAGATCCGGAGCACCTCAGCAGGGATAAGATGTGGTTCAACCTTCACATTTACCCATGTAAGGACTTCAAATCCTGCAACAAGTTGGTTGTCATTACTTTTAATACAGTGCAGTTACCTGGACAATTTTTTGATAGAATGTGACTCACCATCCGCTTCAAAGCTCGTATCCAAATAAATGTATGTAAGCTAACAGAACTTATCTCCAGCCGATAAAATAAATAACTCTTGTTAACCTTTTGGAGAATAAATGGCTTATGTTAGATTACTTGATTAACGATGAACAGGGAAACAATCGCCGTGTATTGCAGAATCGTACGAAATACATAAACAAGGTACGTGGCAAAAGGCGGATTTTTAATAGACCCAATGTATGTAACATAATCTATAGTTTTTTTTTTTTAAGTGATTAATTTTACAACAATACGAAATGGGAGTTCAAGTGCCAGTGCGAACAACGTAATGAACCTACAGGGAACATAAAATTGGGAATTTTCTGGAGTAGCTGGGCGATTACAGCAACACAAAGAAAAATTCGACTATGCACCCCGCTTGCTATCCTAATTATATATCACAAATTTATTCCCTGCTGTACGCTAAATGGTTGGCGGACAATCTTAATACAATTCGTCAGGCATACAGCACGTTGCGATGCATATAGAACGCTGTGGAAAGGAACGATACACAACAGACAAGATGGCCGCAATTTTGTTGTAGGGAAGTTTTTGTGACAGCTCCGTGAAGACAAAGTGAACAAATTCTTATAGTCTATCAATATTCCATGGTTTCAAGTAGACTACATCACAGAGAAATGGACACTGTGGGGCAGATTAATTCCGGAGAGACTGGTATTGAGAAACAAGGAAGGTAGGTTAGGACAGTCAATGTAAATAAAGTGACGTAATTGACAGTAGATGATCATGGTATCACTAACTGCTAAGAGGAAGTATGTAAATGAAACAAATAATATGTACACATTTGTAAATAACTGCCAGGGATTTCATATGGGTTAATATTTCGGAAAATCATTTGCTAAATGGGCCTCCAAAAATGAATTATGACTATTTTGCTTAAATCGCATAGAAATAGCTGCATGTACTCATCTACAACTTCATGTCCTTCTGATAGTTGCCTCCTGCTCCGTTATGCAAGTCAGAATTCACTTGATGAGAGTTCTCAGAAACATGTTCCAAGACCAAGCAGTAAAGAGAAACCACCATACCGAAATCACCATCATACACACAGGGCGTTTGATGTCATGAATGTCATGAGAAAGTAAGTATGTACGTTATAATATGTTATGAACCCATATATGATAGAAGAAACAACTGACAAGTTAATTATGCATTTTATTATGTGTTTACACAGGCAAAATCTGTTATGTGATGTAACATTAGTTGCTGATAGTACTGAAGTGCCAGCCCATAAGATGGTGTTAGCAGCGTGCAGTCCATATTTTTATGCCATGTTCACAAGTTTTGAAGAAAGTAAGCAAGAACGCATCACACTGCAAGGAGTAGATTCTCAGGCATTGCAGCTACTAGTCGAATATGTATACTCATCAGAAGTTCATGTAACAGAGGAAAATGTCCAGGTATGGTAAAATATAAAGGTTACAAGCCTTAAATGTGTTATTCTCTGTTTGGATTATTACCTGTCTATACTCAGTTTTAATGTAAAACAGTACCTGTGCCTTCTGGAGAAAAGTCTGCCAGATATTACTGTGTCTAGTTCAGCATTTCACAAATACACCTGCTTCTGCCTTTATTAACATTTTAGTCAGTTAACATATTGGGCACATCTCATGGCACAAACTGCATGGGGCCAACTATACCTTGCATTATAATTTCCTTGTGCAGAAGGCGATACATGCTTTATATAATGGCCTGCAATTACTAAAATTATGTAGCAACAGTGGTAGATGAAGGAAATGTGAGCATGTAGCAGTGGTGGCATGAAAACATTGGTGACTTTCATTTAGATTGTCAAGTATTTTAAGTGCTGCACGAGTAAGTTTGTAATTTTCACGTATAAACTGTTAAAAAGAGTCCTTCTATAAATACAGTGTAGCGCATTTTGGGTAGGAACTGATAAAAAAGTGATTACTTTTAAAAATAATATTCAACTCTTTGCACACAGTAACAGAATATGGCTTACACTGAAGATGGCCGAAACTGCTGAAACATGTAGTGAAACCAGTTGCATGTTCTAATATGAGTGTGCGCCAGTAAAGTCGTATTAGAATGGGGGGGGGAACCATACCATTGATGCTGTGTAGGAGTTATTTATTGTAGATTATTCTTACATGGATAATGTCTGGATTATTGATTTGAACATTTTCAGGTACTGCTTCCAGCAGCAAATTTGTTACAACTGACAGATGTGAGGGATGCATGTTGTGATTTCTTACAAGCTCAATTGCATCCAACAAACTGTCTTGGAATCAGAGCCTTTGCTGATCTTCACGGTTGTCTTGAACTGTTGAGTCATGCTGAAACATATATTGAGCAACATTTTCCGTAAGTGTTTATCAAAGTTCCTCCTCCTCTTGTTCTCCTTTTCCTTTTCTTTCTTCATCCCCTCCTTCCTGTCATCTATTTCCACTCCTCCTCCTTTCTCATCTTGTTGTTTTCTTGCTAATTCAGTAGAGAAACTTGCATCAAGCATTCTCATGTTGATGTTTAAAAAGTATTGAACCTTGTATTGACATTGTGACTTTTGAAAACCAATTCCCAGTCATTACGTACATTGTTTTAAATGCATTGATCATCGTTTTTTCTAATTGGTATGTTTTTGTAATTGTAATAATTTTAAACCAATTTTGTGTTCATTCATGGTATCGTGCTCTGACATAGAAGCAGATTTGCCTTTACCTGAAGTGTGTCAGGATGGCTGTAAATCAGAAGAGGTATCCTTGATATGAAAATAATAATGGTGAAGTATTACTGATATGTTAATTTGATACCATGGGGAAATATGGTCATTATTTAATTACAACAATTTGAGCTAGGTCAAGAAATGTTATTGTAATTTATTTTGTTCTGTTATTTGTAGGGAGGTTGTAGAGTGTGAAGAATTCCTTACGTTATCCCACCAACAAGTTTCAAAACTAATTTGCAGTGATAGGCTTACAGTTCCATCAGAAGAAAAGGTTTGAAACATATAGTTTCTTGAAAATTTCATCACCATCACTCACTTTAGTACTGCACTAAATAACAGCATGTTTTATTCTTGTTGCATTTGTATTCAGTTTTTTTGAATGCAGCTTTAGTGCATGATGATCGAACGTTTGCAAACAGTTGGTTATGAATGTATTCTTGTTTTTATATATTTAAAGTAACTTTACATGCTTAGAATGCATTGTTGGTTTATGGTACTTTGATAAATGTGTGTTGAATTACTTTTAACAGCTTTTTATTTCATTAGTCATTCAGTGCAAGGTGGGCAGTGAAGTTGACATTAAACTTTTACAGTAGCTTGGATTAAATTGGGTACAAAGAAATTGTAATTTGATTTTTATAAGCTTAAGTTGGCGGTTTACTGACCTATTTTAAATATGAGAATGTTAAGACGAAGGTATTATTCAAACAAGTTTCACACAAGTAACGTGTTGTGTAAAACTGATTGATTGAATAGATGTTTAGAAGTGCCAATTTTAATTGCTACCCCCTTTTGTTCCAAATACCTAATTTCACATGTTTCATTACTGTTATTTGAACTTATCATTATTTATTTTTTCTGTAAGAAAAGGTATCTGCAAGTTGTGGTGCAGATGGGTTAATAAAAAATTTTTGTTCATTTATTTATTCATTCTTGATACATGTAGCAAAGCTTTCAATTGCCAAGCTTATGAAGCATCAAACAGTATGAGAGATAACAAATAAAGGATTTCACTGAATTTGAAATCAGCAGTCATTATACAGGGTGAGTCTCTCGCTAGGGGCCCCAAACTATTGTCTATAAAAAATTATGTTATTTAAATAATGACTTGAAAATATATATACACATACCGGGAATGATGCAAAACAGGACCTGTTCATAATCGATGCTGAAACTGATCTCCTTTCACATCCAAGCACACTTGCATGCGTTTCTCGAAATTCTGGAATACTTTTCCCAAAGTGTCGACGTTGACGGCTTGAATCTCTTGGCGTATAGCTTCTTTGAGTTGTTCAGTTGTGCGGGGTGTATTTTTGTACACTTTGCCCTTCAGTAGGCCCCAAAGAAAGAAGTCGGCAGGCGTTAGATTGGCTTCCCCTTGTCTCTAACTTTTTAACCAATTTCTGGATGCAACACTTTGATGGTGCACGTCTTTCACCAAATTCCGTTTGAAATGCCGTCTGACATGCTTTAAATGAACCTGTTTGCCAGTATTTATGAACAAGAAACCCGTACTGTTCGACTGTATATATAGATAATAGTTTGGGGCCTCTAGCCTCTTTATGAAAGAGAGTAGGGTTATGGTGTGTGTGTGTGTGCGTGTGCGTGCAAGTGCACTTGTGTATTTCCACAAAATTTGGTATGCATGTTATGATACCTGCAGCCACCCAAACCTAGTATAATTATATTTCTTGTAGTAAGTAAGAGTTTGGAAAACATACAAGTTTATGAAGGGGGAGGAAGACTGGCATGAAATGATGCATGGTGTGTGGTGATACATCTTCAAAATTATGCAACGTCTTGAAGCAATTTTTTGTTGACAACAACGTGATGTCTGCATGAGATTCATATTTGGCTTTTAGTTTGATGGAAACTAATTAACCACTGTAGCTAGGCTCATATAATTTAACGTGGAGATAGATCGTAATATACCTGCAAACTAATTATCTCTCTTAATCAAAGCAAGGTTGTGAACATAATGCATTGTATGTATAACATTATGATACCTGCAAACTGTATGAAATATTTTGTACCTATTACAATGTGACTATAGTGTGAAACTTTGAGGTTACAACTGATAATTTTAACACGATGGCGATGATGGCGGAGGAAGCGGTGGTGAATACGCAGTTGGTAATGACTACAGTAAGAACAAAACCAGCAACTGGTGTAGGTCATATGACCATCTGCTGTGAAGGCCAGTGTGCTGGCCTGTGAATTAAATTACAAATTTATGTTACTGTAGCAACAGAAGATCTGTGAGGCTGCAATTCTGCAGCAGGAAAGTAGACTGTGTGCAGTCTGCCTGGAATTCCTTTCATGAAGACAACATTAAAACATTTCCACTGCCGTGATGCCAAGCCTGTGTTGGGAGTGAGATGAGAATTCTTGCGTTTCCACTCTCTCCATTTGAAATATAGCAGACAGGAAGTGGATTTTTAGCAGTTTATTAAAAAGGAAAAATTTCATATTAAAGGAACTGACATATGTAATAGGACAGCTGATTTGAGAGTGTGTAGATGTTTTATTTGCAAATTGGCCAATGTCTAATTATGCAGTTTTTAAAAAATCATGTTAAGGGTGCACTAACACGTTATCCTGGTATGATATACAGTATTTCTTAATTCTGTCTCCCATAATTAAGGTTATTCCTGGACTTAACAATATTTTTGCATAGCCAAGGTAGCACAAATAACAATCAGGGGCAAACAGTAGCTCTGAATTTACTGAAAAGAGGACAATCGGTGATACATATAAAGATGTAGTTTTGTTGATTGATTTATTGACACTAGCTTTAAAGGAAAACCCAAGGCTGCTGTATGGCTCACATATTTATGCAATATGCCGTACCGGCCTGTGGTATGACACTTTTGTAATGGCTCTGACAGTGTTGTTGTTGCTGTGTTACAGGTATTTGAGTGTGTAATTGCATGGGTCCACCATGACTTGGAAAACAGACAGTTGCACTTGGCAGAACTGATGGAGCATGTTCGATTACCATTACTGTCACAGGAGTACTTAGTACAGAGGGTGGAAGAAGAGCCACTGCTTAAAGCAAATTTACAATGTTAGTGTAAATATAATTTTTTTCAGTGATAATTTTTATTACTGAAAGCTTAAAATGTAGTTTGCATCGAATGTTTCTGTCGCAGGTAAAGATTACCTCATTGAAGCCCTGAAATATCACTTATTGAAAGGTGAACAGAAGATTTTATTTAAAACACCAAGAACAAAACCTAGACAGCCTGTTGGATTGCCTAAGGTATGTAATGTATTCATGAAGATGTTTGTTAGGCAAATATGGCTGAATTAATTGAAGACTTATTTCTTACACTTGCATGCTGCTAATATTTAAGATGGCTCTAATTTGCCTTAGTTTGTGACCATATTGCAGTATGTTTCCTACAGTATAGGATTTGAAGCTTTTGGAGTGACTGTGTGCAGTGAAAGTTTGTTGAATGTTGAGCTGCGTGGAAACGGAGCTGGTTGCCTATACAAGTACATGCAGTAGACAGCTGTGACATCCTGCATATCAACACCTGAACATGGAGCCAGAGATATTCTCCAATCTGTTTTGCCAATATTTTCTGTTTTTTAATTATTAGGTACTTCTTGTAGTGGGCGGACAAGCTCCGAAAGCAATTCGGAGTGTGGAGTGTTATGACTTCAAAGAAGAACGGTGGTATCAAGTAGCAGAGATGCCAGCAAGACGCTGTAGGTGAGTAGCAGTATGTATTTGCTATTCCTGTTTGCCTGCAAAATATATGAATGTACATCATTGATTGAGAAAAGTGAAATTGGATGTGGAATATGTTGTGGAAAATACAAAATTGACAAAACTAGTACAATATGAATATATAAGGATTTCACTTCATATGAAATGTTCAACTGAATCTGTTATATACAGAAGGTAATTAGATTATGAATCATTTGTGAACATTAGAAAAGCATCAACAGAGTACTAGAAATGTGTGTTTAGGCATTTTCCTAATGCTACTTTAAACTGAGCCTTTTCATGCATCAGACTTGTGAGTCTACATGGTAAACTACTGTTGTACAGGGCGGGCTTATCAATGCTTGGTGGCTGTGTCTATGCCGTGGGTGGTTTCAATGGCTCCCTGAGGGTCAGGACTGTTGATGTGTATGATGCTGCTTTAGACCAATGGTCTTCTTGTGCCAGTATGGAAGCACGGAGATCAACCCTTGGTGTTGCAGTTCTTGGAAACTGCATTTATGCAGTAAGTTAACCTGAATGTGTGTGAACATACTGGGAACTTGTTTATCCGATTATATGTTTAATATAATTAATTAATCTTAATTTTAATTTTTTTTTCAGGTGGGTGGTTTTGATGGCTCAACAGGTCTCAATTCAGCAGAAATGTATGATCCAAGAACTCATGAATGGAGGATGATTGCTCCCATGTCTACTAGGCGAAGTAGTGTGGGAGTTGGTGTTGTTAATGGGTTGCTTTATGCTGTAAGCTACTATTGTGTTATGGCAGGATTATTTTGACACATGTTTTATGTCAATGGCATTTCTAGTTTTTGGATATAGTTGTGTGCCTAAGTGGTTTCTATTGTCAAAGGACGGGAGAAATTTTGTAATGTTATAGCATGTAGAATCCTCTGCCTTATATCTGCACTTTTTTCAAACACTGACTTTTAGGAACAGTGAATGAACACAGTCCAGGTTGATCAGTATGGTAGCATGTCTTTTTGGAGAGATGTAGGCCTACTTTCTTTGTAATTCCTCACACTGAGTTCTCAGACCCTTTAAGTAAAGCAAATGTAGGCGGGTGATATATGTTATAATTAATTTAGCATGTAGAATTTCACTGTGTAATTGAGATGTGGCGGTGCATTTTGCTGACTGGGAGTACTGTTCCAACATTATGACTGTATACATTAGGCCACATGGGAGGTAACTTGTCTGTAGGTGTATGTGGCCTTTGTCAAATATAACTTTTACCTTTGGGGTATAGTGACTAAAGCTCAAAGGTCAAAGTTGAGTATTTCAAATTGTACTAGGTTGGTGGCTATGATGGTGCATCAAGACAGTGTCTGAGTTCTGTGGAATGTTACAATCCTGAGACGGATTCATGGTCTGCCGTTGTAGAGATGTCTGCACGGCGTAGTGGTGCAGGTAAGGATAAGTTGGTTCAGAAAATTGTGTGACAACAACACATTTCTAACACTTGTTCCATATGCACTAATTGAGTGTGTTAGTGGCTTGATTAACACATTTGCTTACCATGTTAGCTCTTTTCATCGTCTCATAAATTAATTACTCTTTGTACTTGTTTTTAAATTAAACATGACATTCTCTCAAGACTAGATGCTTTACTTTATACCTCAATTTCATGCCATCTCTTTGGTGATCAGTCAGACAGTTAAGTAGTTACAGTCAGTCAAGTTCGAGCTCTGTTTGAGAAACAGCTGGGGAGTGTGAATGCATGATTTGGTAATTCATTCTGTCTGACAGAAGGGTAAAGTCAATGGGTTATGCTTCTTAACATTACAGTATGTTACACATTTCAGAATGGTGTGATGTCTTGGTATACCACTAAGTACTGTTAGAAATTCTTCCTACAATTTGTATCATCTGTTTAATTAAAGGAACATGTTATTACTACTGACTTAGTTGTGTTAGGGTTAAATATTACTGTAGTCATTTAAGTGCCTACTTTTGGTACGTTGTACTCTGTACTAATGTGGATATTCATGGTACTGGACATTTTTTCATCTCTTCTGATTTTTTAAATTGTGGGTTATGACTTATCATTGGTTCTCTATCCATTCTTCTTCTCCTGGCAGATACTGCCACTTGCCAACATATGGAACCCAGAATAACATCCTTGTTTTGTAGGTGTCGGTGTCTTGGACGGAATTTTGTATGCAGTGGGAGGCCATGATGGGCCCCTTGTCAGAAAGAGTGTAGAATCTTACAATCCAGAGACTAAAAGTTGGACTCCAGTTGCTGATATGGCAATGTGCAGGAGGAATGCAGGTGTGTATGCCATATTTGCCAGCATTATTATAAAGTGTATATCTATGATATGTGCAGGTATTCTTGTGTTTATGAAGGCCAAAGAAAGAGGTTCTGTGGATGGTGGGGATGATAGCACTTGAGGTTTCTCCCTTTTCTGCATACTGTGGTGTGTCCTTTCAGCCCTCTCTGGGCTGTCTCAGCTATCCCAAAGTGTTTGTAATTGGGGAAGGTTGTCACTGCCAATATCTGTGTTATAGAAAGGCTAAGTGAAAGGTGGAAAATACAAGGAAATATGCTGGAAGGGAAAGCATAACATCTTGAAGAGTATAATGGAGGGTGTTAATTCATGGGATATCTTTCCACAGCCCCAGCATCGCTTTAGAAATGTAATATTTAATTCCATATGGACAGTTTTAGCATGAGTTCAGTTACAGTAATTGTGACATCAATATTTTGTTAGATTATCCTTAATTAGACTTCTAACAAGATCACTTTTTTCATCTGAAAGCACATATTTTGCTCTGAAAGGTTTGATTTTACTGTTCACAGCACATACATAAACGTGTTCATCACTGTCATTGTTCCTATTCTTGTTAGAGGCAAAAAAGTAAAGCTGTCCCTGCCATGAAGGCATATAGAGGGGAGCTGAGTTATAGCTTGACTCATTCTTAACCTTGGCATTAGATAGAGGTGAGTGGTCAACTTCACATGCTGACCACTTTACCCCCAGGGAATGAACTCCCAATATCCACTGAATCAGAGGCTTGGTTGGCACCAGAGCTGAGTATAGGAAAATCTCCTTTCCCTACAGGGATTTGAACCTCAGACCATCCAGCTTATAGCATATTCACTATACCAGCTGTTTTGTTACTTTCATAATCATAATGATAACAGTGCTTTATATTACATTCACTGTTATATATTTATTTGATTAACGTGCATATTGCAAGAAGGGGCAGTTCACAGTTCAATAGCAAGCTGCAGAATGTGGTTACTGTCACAGGTGTTGTTGCCCTTAATGGACTGCTGTACGTGGTTGGTGGGGATGATGGTACATCCAACCTAGCGTCTGTTGAAGTTTATAATCCTAAAACAGATTCTTGGTCAATGCTGCCATCTTCTATGGGTATTGGTCGCAGCTATGCTGGAGTTGCTATCATTGATAAACCTATGTGAAGATCAGCCCAGCCTGGAACAGAGGCATCCAGAAGATTGTCCAGTGGAGCATCTTTACGTTGCCTCCTGGTAAACAGGTTGCTCCCACTTTGGTCTGCAAATGCTGGAGAAATGAGAGACAGACAGATACTGGATATGCTGTTGCACTGTGGCTACCTCTTGCCATCTTACTGGGAACTATAAATAGCTTTCTTGTTGTTCATGGAGTGCTATCTCATATTCCTTTGGGGATTAATGTCTAGTGAAAAATTTTGGAGTGCTGTAGTAAGTTTAGAGCATGTTGACAGTTCCTACATGAACTAGAATAAAATTATGTATATTTAATTAATAAAAGAAAGGGAGGAAGGGATGGAAATCTAAAAATTTCTGTATTGAGGGTAAGTGATGACTGTGATGTAGAAGATGAAATTGATAGCCACACTTTCATACTTCCAAAATCTTATGAAGAATAGTTTAAAAGATATGAATTGCATATGGGATGTAGCAGTTTATGTCATTTGATAAGTTTCGTATATGAAGAATCTCCCTCTGACAGTGGACCATAAGCCATTTGCTCAACAGTTTCACAGAACCATATCTTTTTGTGTTCTTTACATTCCATTGCATATTCATTCTCCTAAGTTATTGATAATTTGTATCACAATGTAGTGACTGAAATTAAGATTAAGCATATTTCTGCCTAAACACAATAATATATTCGTATTGTAACAGATAGGTCTATGGGTTCCAAATATCAGTGTTTGACACTGCAGTTTAAAGGATTAACACATTTGGTAAGTGAAAAAAATAGTGACAAGAACCAAGAGAATAATTTACATGGATTCACAATGCACTTGTATATGAACTTGATTTTCTGGGCCCAGGTGCTCTTTTTAAAGTTCTCACTGTTTTCACACCAAGTCTACATTCCTCTTCTTCTTTCATACTTTATTCTTGTTCATGTTACTGATTCACTTATTCCCTGATTCCCTTGCAACACTGTAACACGCAGTTGTTCATCTACTGTCTCACCAAATTCTCACCTATCACTAGCGCACTTGACTCAGCTGCTGCAGGACCCAGACTGATCACTTGCTGTGGCTCAGCTCTTTCTATCAATTTCTGCCTTTCTAGATAGAACCTTCTCTCTCTGTCTGGCTCCTTTGAAAACGTCATGGAATGGTCTTGGATGCTGCTGGATTTGGTCAATCACATCATTTATTTGGGTTGCTACATTGTATGGGCTGTCCCAGCTTGACTGCAGCTTGGGTGACTTTCCTCTCTTCTGGGTAGGGTGGTAGAACCAGACTTGGTAACCTTCTTGAAGCCAACTGGTCATATATAATGCCTTCATGCAGTCACTGTTCATTTTCAGATTTTGGTGGGTGAAGTGGTGTGTGTGTGTGTGTGTGTATGTGTATGTCTTGCAGTTGCTCAACCAGGTTGTCTGCATAGTCGGTTGTCGGCATTGTAAGTCAGGCCTCCCAAGAAAGACTCCATTAGCCATTCAAATGTCACTGGGGCATGGCAAGGGCTGAAAGGCATGACTGTTAACTGCTACAGTGTTTGCCCAGTGGAGTAAGCCATCTTCTCTTTGTCTTCAGGATGCAGTGCTGCCTGCCATTATCCACTTTTCAGGTCGAATGTAGAGAACCACTTTGCTCCTGCCAGTGTGTTGAGGGTGTTGTTGATCCGTGGGAGCAGAAAGCAGCCCTTCTTTGTGACATTCAGTCTTCGATAGTCCATGAAGAACCAAAGGCTTTCGTCCTTCTTCTGGGCAAGTACTACGGGCGATGTCCAAGGGCTGTCCACCTCCTCAGTCACTCCTCTGCACTTTGTGTCTTCCATGTCATTCGCATCAGTGTGCTTGGCTAAAGGGAGTCTGCATGGGGGCTGAAGGAAGGGCTAGGTATCACCAGTGTCGTTCTGGTTGTACACTCTGTCTGTGCGGCCTTAGTCGCCACCCTTCACTGTGAAGACATCCTGGTGTTCTGTGATGAACTCTTCCCTTTCATTAGAAACATCACTTTACCAGTTACTTCCGTAGTTCCGTTAACATATTTTGATTTCATTCCCTTATCAAACTCATGAAACTTGTCTTTATACCTTTGTTTCTTAGCAGGATTCTTGCTCACTGAAGTGCCATGCTTCTTCTTTTCCTTACCCTCTGCCCATTATTTGTGCTGCACCCGATCACCCACCTCCACGTCCAGGTCGCAATCACTCTGTTGGTGTAACCTGGCATCATTTTGGTGAATTTCATAATGAAAAGTCCATTTGTATTTGAGCTGTACATATCTCAGAAATTAATGTGCATAGTGAATTCTATGTAAACTTCTCATAGAAACATAACTGAAAAGAATAACTTTTATTGGAATATAATTAACAATTATGAATATGCAATATGCATGTACATATATTTGGACTTTTTGCTCTCCAAATCTGAACATGCTTGAGTTTTAATTTTTTCCTTGTATTCTATTATTTCTCCACAATTATTACATCTAAATACCGTATGTAAACCACATGGCATGTTTGTCTACAGTTACGAGAAATTACAAACAGAGTTTTAAAAGTTGGTTTTATAAATGTAGTTATTGAAAATATTTAATTATCTATACAATGAATGTAAAATTATGTGGTTCATGCTTTTAATAATTGAGGGACACATACACATGTTTTCCTCTAAACATTTAGACTGTATGTCAGTTAGTGTTTTTGTCCTATTTTTACCATTTACTGGAAAAGGAAATAAAATAATACAAGCCGTTTTACAAATTCATCTCTGTTCCCCATTTTACTGCATTTGAATCTAGTGTCAGTTCACTGTATTTTTCCAGACAAGTAATGGAGATAAATTATGTAACAGATTGCTTCACCATATCCTTTTCAGGTATTCTCATATGTTTGGGCATTGCATCATTTACATTTCTATGTTTAAATGTGTGTATCAGAATATAACAATAGTCACTGTAATAGTGGACATATTGTGTTCCCCATTCTGATGTGACAAGTGTTATGCTGACTTTGACGTTCATAAATTTTGTGAAAAGAAGAGGATTGGCATTTACCCAGTGCTTCAAATGCAGGTACATACCAATTTAAGAGATCATTAGGCTATAAAGATTTTTAAGTTGAACTGAACTAAGGAAAATCTCAGTAAAAAAATAAAATTTAGGAAATTGGGCTAGGACCTGAAAAATTAAACTTGAGTGAGAGACATTAAAAAAGCTTGCATCCTGTTTGGACTACACAGCTTAGGTTGGCTTGTAGTCTAACACAACTGTGTCAATATAGGTATATTTATTGACTTATTTTAGTACAACTACATGTTTCGGCCTTTATAGGCCATCTTTATGTTGTCTTACGATATGTAAATGAGTTCCATTGATCTTATGTACTTATTAGTGCATTTCGCGCTATGGA